>Ga0210133_1000252_pt1 | contig 20942 bp, 9 predicted proteins | sample Joice_ThreeSqC_D_2_FD_184874 | JGI IMG/M metagenome (GOLD analysis project Ga0210133, IMG submission 184874) | Wetland microbial communities from San Francisco Bay, California, USA, that impact long-term carbon sequestration - Joice_ThreeSqC_D1... | ecosystem: Environmental > Aquatic > Marine >...
AACCAAGCAATATAAAGACCTGGATAAGATCGGCGCACTTATGAATTTTGAAACGTGGCCCTTATCAGGTTCCGGGAAATGGCCTCCGAGAATGGATTATCCTTCAGGTGTCAGAGTTTACGATCCTTACAACCCGGAAGCCCGCGATATTTATTGGAAATATTTAAACAACGGTATATTCAAGCTTGGAATGGACGGATGGTGGATGGATTCATCAGAACCCGACCACTTAAATGTTAAACCATCTGACTTTGATAACAAAACATATCTTGGTTCATTTAGAAAAGTAAGAAATGCTTTTCCTTTAATGACTGTTGGAGGATTATATACCCATCAACGATCTGTATCTTCTGATAAACGTGTGTTTATTCTTACGCGCTCTGCATTCGCCGGGCAGCAGCGTTACGGAGCCAATACATGGTCGGGTGATGTTGTTGCGTCATGGGATGCGCTTAGACAACAAATTTCAGCAGGATTAAATTTTTCACTCAGCGATATTCCATACTGGAATAGTGACATTGGTGGTTTTTTCCTCTGGAACTTTCCACAAAAACTTGATGATGCAAATTACCGTGAGTTGTATGCACGCTGGATACAGTTCGGTGCATTTTGTCCTATGATGCGCTCGCACGGAACAGATGCACCGCGTGAAATTTATCAGTTTGGTAAGAAGGGCGATAAGATATATGATGCAATTGATAAGTTTATAAACTTGCGTTACTATTTGCTGCCATATATTTATTCTACCTCGTGGGATGTAACTGCAAATCAATCGACAATGATGCGGGCACTGGTTATGGATTTTGCTGATAATAAAGATGCATTGGATATAAACAACGAATATATGTTTGGTAAATCCCTGCTCGTTTGTCCTGTAACTACCCCGATGTATTCTAAAATAGTTGTTAAGGGAAATGATACTACAAAAGTCGGAGACTTCAGCAAGATAAAAAGTGTAGAAGTTTATCTGCCCAAAGGAACAGATTGGATTGATTTCTGGACAGGTGAAAAATTAAAAGGCGGACAAACAATAAATAAAGAAGCGCCGATTGATATTATGCCTTTATATGCAAAAGCAGGGTCAATAATTCCGATTGGTCCTAAAGTACAATATGCAACTGAGAAAAAATGGGATGAACTTGAAATACGAATTTATCCCGGAGCCGATGGTAAATTTACCTTATACGAAGATGAAAATGATAACTACGATTATGAGAAAGGAATTTATTCTACTATAATCTTTACCTGGGATGATGCGAAAAAAGAATTGACTATCAATGATCGTAAAGGTTCTTTCCCGGGAATGCTGAATGAACGTGTGTTCAATATTGTTAAGGTTTCTAAAAATAATGGTGTTGGTATGAATACAACTATAACTTATGATAAAGTCATTACTTATAATGGAAAGAAAGTTGTGGTTCAACTACTCCATTAACTATAATGAACCGGATGCTGCCGCAGGTGTGACTCTTATCTATTTTCTTAGACTATAAAGCAATTATGATTTAATATGCTTCTCAACATACTTTGATGGATTTATTCCAAAGTATTCAGTGAAAGAAGTTGAGAAATATGTTTGTGAGCTGAATCCAACTTCATAGGCTACCTCAGTAATATTTATATCTGAAGTAACAAGTAACTCTGCAGCTTTTTTCAAACGGACAATTCTTATGAATTCCCTTACAGTCTGCCCTGCTAAAGCATTTATTTTTCTGTATAATTGTGTCCGGCTCATCCCAATTTCATACGCAAAATCATTAACCTCGAAATTTGGATTACTTAAATTCTTCTCAACAATAGCATATGCTTTTTTTAATAATGCTTCATCAGTTTTGGAAGGGGAGAAATCTTTGATTATAGCTAAAGGATCTTTAATAAATTTTTTACGCAGTAATTCTCTTGAGTCAATCAAACTTTTAATTCTTACATTTAATATTGTCGAGCTGAATGGCTTTGCTATATAATCATCTGCACCACTTTCAAAGCCCTCAATTGTATGCTGCTCTGAGCTTTTAGCTGTAAGCATTAATATTGGAATATGACTCGTCTTTTCATCCTGTTTTAATTTCCGGCAGACTTCATAACCGTCAATTCCGGGCATCATGACGTCGCATATAATTACATCGGGAATTTCTTTCAAAGCTTTTTCAATTCCCACAATCCCATTGTGTGCTTCAGTTACTTTGTAAATATCTTTAAATTCATTTTTAATGAATAACCTCATATCAGGGTTGTCTTCTATTATTAATAAATGGCGTAAATTCTTTCCATTATTGTTTTCATTATCATTTTTAGTAATAAGTTCTTTGGTACTTTCTATTATTGTTTCTGTTTCGTTTCTATTATCTCTCTTTAATACTGAGGATGAGGAAGGAAGTTCGCTTTCTTCAATCCATAGAGGAAGTATAACAGTGAATGTTGAGCCTACATTCGATTCACTTTCCAAATATATATTTCCATTATGGAGCCTGACCAATTCATAGGTTAAAGATAAACCAATTCCGGTACCTTGTGTAAACAGATTATTTTTTACCTGGTAAAATCTATCGAAAATTTTTTGTTGAGATTCTTTGGGAATTCCTATACCTGAATCTTTAACAATAATTTCGATCGTTCTTTCAACATGAACCTCACTATACTTCGCAGAAGCCTCATCAACAATAAGTGAAAGACTTATAGAACCTCCATCCTGTGTAAATTTAAAAGCATTTGAAAGTAAATTGTAAATAATTTTATCGAGTTTATCCTGATCAAACCAGGCTTCAAGAGAAGAACATGTTTGGATGAAAGAATAGTCTATTTTCCGTTCCTTAGCTTCATGGTTGAATGAATCAAAAATATTTTTAATAAAATCAACTAAATTTCTCTTTTCAAAATTCATTTCAAGCTTTGCTTCTTCAATTTTTCTAAAATCCATAAGTTGATTAATTAATCTCAGAAGCCGGTTTGCATTACGCTTAATTAAATTCAATTGAATTTTTTGTGTTTCGTCTTTTATGTTCTTTAAAAGGTTTTCTATCGGACCAACAATGAGAGTTAAAGGGGTTCTGAATTCGTGCGATACATTGGAGAAAAAGTGCATTCTTAAAGCATCCATTTCCTGCAGCTTTATTATCTCAAGTTCTTCAACTTCGAGTTTATTTTTAATTTCAGCTTCATGTAATATCAATTTTCTGAAACTATAGAGCAGGAGAATTATTATTATCAGGTAAAAAGCATAAGCCCATCCTGACCTCCACCATGGAGGATGGACAATTATTCTTAAATAAGCTCCCTTAGTATTCCATATATCGTCATTATTTGATGCAATTACCCTGAAAGTATATTCTCCGGGACTGAGATTTGTATAAGTTACTTCACGTTGGTATCCGGATGAAACCCAATCATCCTGAAAACCTTCGAGTTTGTATTTGTATTGATTCTTTTCAAGGTTCTGATAATTTAAAGCAACAAATTCGATAGTAATAACGTTCTGATGATATTCAAGTTCGATTTCGTTACAAAAAGTAATTTGCTGCGGAATTGAAAATTCACCGGATTGGGTTTCATCTGCTATCCTTACAGAGTTATTAAACAGCTTAAAGTTAGTTATATATACAGGCGGTTTATAATAATTTATCTTTATGCTGTCTGGATGAAAACGGTTTAATCCTCTATTACCGGCAAAATACATCTCGCCAGTCGGCGATTTAAATGAAGCTGCAATATTATCTGCAATGAGTCCATCTAAAGTTGAAAAATTTTTAAACTTTTCTTTTTCAGGTGAAAACTTCGATAAACCATTACTGGTTCCGATCCAAATATTATGATTATCATCTTCAAGTATTTCTGTAATAGAATTACTCGGTAATCCATCTTTTACAAAATATTTCTTAATTGAATCGGTTTTTATATCAATTATATTAAGACCATCCGTCGTGCCGACCCAAGTATTTCTCTTAGAGTCAGTATAAACTGTTTGAACAATATTATTACTTAAATTATATCCTTCTTTACCGGTTGCAACGTAGTTTTTTACAGTGGTTGTATTATCTGAAACTACAGAAAGACCAGCAACATTACCTACCCAAACATTATCAAATTTGTCAACAAATGAAGTATATGTCCAATCGCGCAGGATTGAAGTTGAAGGATTATTCACATCATTCCTATAATGAATAAACTTACCTGATTTCAGAATGAACTTATCTACACCGCCACCATGTACTGCCAACCAAAGATTTCCATTACTATCCTCGTCTATAAATCTGATATCATTACCCGATATGGTTTCAATATCGTTATCATTGTGATTATAAGAAATAAAAGATTTTGCTGATTCATTATACTTTTTTAATCCATCAAGGTATTTTCCCACCCAAATTGTACCGTCACTACTTTCAAAGATATACATCACGGGACCCGGTCCTAAACCAGTTGACTTATCTCCTTTGATAAAATTTTTCGGTTTTATTCCTTTAGCATCAAGTATATCTATACCTCCGTTATCATAACCTATCCAAATCCTTTTTTGTGAATCTTCAATAACAGCATTAATTAAATTATTTGTAAGACCTTGTTGTGCATCTGGACTTTTATAATAGCTTTTAAATGGATTATTAAGAATAGCGAAATTCAAATCGCCCTGCTTACTGGTAACCCAAATATTATTCTGTCTATCCTGGAAAATACTTGATAAAGAATTTGAAGATATACAATAAGGATCAAAATCGTTGGATTTAAATTCAATTTTGTTATCATCATTAATCTGGACAAGGCCACCTCCCTCGGGATTATACCAAATATTGTTGTTTTTATCTTTGAAAATAAAATTAATAAACTGACTGCTTTCCTTTTCGTATTGATGAGCTTTTCCCGTAATTTTATCAAATATCCAGATCCCCTTTGTCCAGGTACTTATCCAGATCAGGTTTTTATCGATAACAATTGAATTAACAGAAAAATCAGCAGCCTGATGACTGGTAATATCAAATAGTTTATAATGTTTAAATGACATTTCCGTTGTATTGAAAGCAGTTAAAATTCCGGAAGCATATGTAATCCATAGTATATTATTATCACGAGTGATACAATTAATGGAATTATTTGCTATGGTACTTAAGTTTGGTTTTTGATCAGGTGAGATAGTAAATCTGATAAAGCCATTTGTTTTTGGATCATATTGATGCAAGCCTAAAGAAGTTCCAATCCATAATTTTTTATTTATATCCTCAACTATTACATTTATTTCATCTGTTAAAAGAGCATTCGGATTATTTGAATCATTAGTATACGTGAAAAAATTGTCTTTCTCTTTATTATATCTGCTTAATCCTCCACTATAAGTGCCAATCCAAAGCTGTCCGTTACTATCGCAAAATAAATCAGTAATTATATTGCTCTTCAATGACGTCTTTGATTTAGAATTACTCCTGTAAATTTTAAATGATCGTCCATCAAATCTGTTTAATCCTTCACCTGTGCCAATCCAGATAAATCCTTCATTATCTTGAATTATGCAGTTCTGATTATTTGAAGACAATCCCATTCGTGTAGAATACTTAACGAATTCTAAATTGCTATTTAAAGTTTGGGAATGAATGGAATCAAATAATAATATAAAGATTCCCATCAGAATTGATATTCGTGGAATCAATCTCATAATACCAATTATAGTTGGTTTTTTTACTTCCGAAGATAATAATTTTTTGATGTTTTATAAAAACTGAAAATCTGAGTTTGGTTTTTTTAAATATTTACAAAAAAACACTTAAATTTTTATTGACAGTACACCAGTTAAAAATTTTGGAAAACCATTTAATACTAATATTTATTTAGGACACTATTTAATACAAATGGAATTCTATCAAACAAAAAAAAGATGCGGAATTTTTATTTTATTACTTAAAAAATACGGATATATATTCAATAAAGTTCATTACTGGATAAAATAAAACAATTTTGATGCTTATAAATGTAAAATCAATTTTTAAGAGGAGAAGTGCATGAATATATTTAAGATTATATTTTTACTTACCATCTTACTGATATCCACGATTTGGGCAGGCGAAACGGGCAAAATTTCCGGTATAATAAAAGATAAAGCATCTGGTGAACCTCTTATTGGTGCATCTGTAGTAGTTGTTGGAACTAACTTAGGTGCAGCAACGGACATTGAGGGACAATATACAATTCTATATGTACCCCCAGGAACATATCAGCTTCGGATTTCTTTTATTGGATACAGAAAAGCAATAATAGAAGATGTCAGAGTTTATATTGATCAGACCGCAAGAGTAGATATTGAGTTAGAAACGGAATCCATTCAACTTGACGAATTGATAATTGTTGCAGAAAGAAGAGTAATTAAAAAGGATGTTGCTACCAGCAGAGTTGAAGTTTCTTCAGACGAAATTAAGGAATTGCCCGTTACAAATATTACCGATGTTGTAGGTCTTCAGGCTGGTATCAGAGGTTTTAATATACGAGGCGGTGGAAGCGAAAAAATCTTGTTTATGTTGAATGGTATAACAATGAGGGACCCTAGAAACAATGAAGCGTTTACAAAAGTTGCATTAAGTTCTGTAAAGGAAATTTCAATTGAAAGAGGTGGTTTTAATGCTGAATATGGTCAGGTTCAAAATGGTATTGTAAATGTTGTAACAAATGAAGGAAACAGAAAGGGATATTCAGGTAGTTTTCAATTTAGATATAGTCCACCTCATAGAAAATACTGGAATGGAAGCCCGGAAATAAAGGATATTTCTGATCCGATGTCTTACGTACTTCGTCCGTTCTTTGATGATGATGTTGCCTGGACAGGTACTGAAAACGGAGCCTGGGATGAATACACCCGTAAGCAATATCCGGTTTTCGCAGGATGGAATGAAATATCAAGAATATTGTGTACAGATAACAATCCCAATAACGATCTATCACCATTAGGAGCGCAAAGAGTTTTTGAATATGAAATCAGGAAGAAGCTGCCAAATAACCAGCCAGATTTTGATATCGATGCAGGTTTCGGTGGACCTGTACCATTCATAAGTGAGAAGCTTGGGGATCTGAGATTTTTTACTTCTTACATAGGTACAAGATACATGCTTATATGGCCGCTTTCACGTCCAGATTATAGAGAGTATAGCTGGACACTTCAACTAAATTCTGATATTACTGAAAATATGCGACTTCGTCTTTCATCTCTTTTTGGTCAGCGTTTTGCACAGCGCGGCAACTGGGATTCACACGGATATTATTCTTATATTATATGGCCGGATCAAGTTGCCGGTAATGCAGGTAGCGTAGGTGATATTTATAGTTTAAATGGATTATTCGGTGACGCTGTTTTTTCTCCTTCCGAAATATCTGATAGGTCTTTGGCTGGTAAATTTACACATACTATCAGTTCCCAAACCTTTTATGAAATATCTGTAGAACATTTTAACGTTAATTATAAGGTTGAACCTTCACCTCTTAGAGATACAACACGCAATGTTGAAGTTATCCCGGGATTTTTTGAAGATAGCAATCCGTTTGGATACTGGCCGTATGATTCGCAAGGATTGGGCGTAATACTTAAAGGTGGCGGGTCGATGTCAAGTGCACGTGACCATAGTGTTGTAAATACAACTTCAGTAAAAGCCGATTTTACCAGCCAGCTGAATTTTCAGAACCTTGTAAAAGCAGGAATTGAAATTAATTATAATGACCTGGATTTAGATTACGGAACAATGGGTTGGGGACAGAATAGTGAAGATGCATACAGTACCAGGACTCAAATGAGAGTATTTCCAATTAGAGCTTCAGCATACATTCAGGACAAACTTGAAACACAGGAATTTATTTTGAATGCCGGCTTACGACTCGATTATAGTAATTCAAATACCAATTGGTACGATGGAGATCCATTTAATCCTCTGTTTTTTACATCAGAGTATAATAACATTTTAGTTTTTCCTAAAGCCGAAAGTGATCCTCAATTGCAGTTAAGCCCTCGTTTGGGAATTGCGCATCCCATTACGGAAAACGCAAAACTATTCTTCAATTATGGTCATTTCAAACAAGTTCCGAATTATGAAAATATGTTCAGAATAGGGCGAAATTATGATAGATATATTACCAGCATTGGAAATCCAAATTTAATTCTATCTAAAACGATCTCATATGAACTTGGATTTGATTATTCTATTGATGATGAGATTTTACTGCAATTAGCTGCTTACTATAATGATGTTTCTGACCAACAAACTTATGTAACATATAAATCACCGAACTTAAGCATTAATTACAGTAATACTACAGCAAACAATTATTCTGATACTCGCGGATTTGAGTTAACAATTAGAAAAAGTACCGGCAGGTGGTGGTCTGGATTCGCTAATTATACATACCAGGTAACCACCTCAGGTCATTTTGGAAGCGAGGAACAGTACGATAATCCTGCTGAACAGAAAAGATATGACGATCAGACTGTGAAGTTATATCAGGATAGACCGATACCTCAGCCTTATGCACGAGTAAACATTAGTTTTTTTACACCTGATGATTTCGGACCTCAATTTTTTGGACACAATATCCTGGGCGGATTTATGTTAACTGCATTGTTTGATTGGCAGGAAGGATGGTGGGCTACCTGGAATCCCAAAGGTCGTTTAGGCATTCGTTACAATGTTCAGGCGGTTGATTATTATAATCTCGATATGCGTATTGCCAAGAGAATTGATATAGGAAAATTCAGCATTGATTTTTTTGCCGATATTAGTAATATGCTTAATACAAAACGACTTTGGGGTACAGACGATCAAGCATATATGCAATCACTTCATCTTCCAAAGAGTGACGTTTATGATAACATTCCGGGTGATGACAAGGTTGGTGATTACAGGAAACCCGGGGTTGAGTTCCAGCCTCTTGAATATCAGGATCAAATCGATCCATCAAAACCAGGCAAAGAGCGCCCTATTTACTATGAGGGTTCAACAGGCAAATATTATGAATATAAAAACGAGCAATGGAGTGAAGTTGATAAAGCAAGAATGGATAAGGTATTAGAGGATAAAGCTTATATAGATATGCCTAATCCATCGACCTTCTGGTTTCTTAATCCGCGTAATATCTATTTCGGTATAAGATTATCATTCACCATTTTCGACTAGAACAGAGAATCAGGAGTTTAAATGAAAAATATAAATATAATAAGTAAGCAGATTCTGTTAGTAATAATTAGTCTTTTGCTCTCTGGTGCTTTTCAATTAAATTATGCTCAAAGAATTAAATGGCTTCACGTAACAGATTTACAGTCTCCAATAAGTGAAACCGGGGCTGAAGTCGAAGCTCAGTTTACAAGCCTTCAGAATTCAAATCATTTTTCATGGCCTGCCCAGTATGGACTTGAACAAAATATAATGAGGGCACAGGGATTTTGGATAGGCTGTAAAAATTTTGATGATCCGGTTCAAGGTGTAGTTAAAACAGTAAAAGTTATAGGTACCGGTCCTAGAAGCGGTCCGGACCGGATTAATCAAATTTTCCCGATTGAATTAAAATTAATAGCTAAAAGAAACCATCCATCAGTCTTTGTTGATAATAATCCTGCCACTGTAAATGATACTTATGATAATCCGGATGAAATAGATCCTGACCTTCCATGCGACAGAATGGTAGTGGTGAAATATCACACCTCAATTGGCGTTACTGTTACAAAAAAAGTTATGGTGTTCGATAGCCCAAATCACGGTAATTATTATATTCATGACTATGTATTTAAAAACACCGGTATCTATAATGCAGCCGGTGATATAAAAGTACAAACTCTACAGGATGTTTTCTTTTATTGGGTTTACCGATGGGCTTTTGCGGGTGAAAGTGTTAGCGGATTCGGTTCTACCTGGGGCGCATTTGCATCAGCCTGGGGAAATAGTACATTAAACCATAGTTTCGGAAGTAATCCTTCTATACCTGAATTTAATGATCCAAATTCACCTTTATATCAATTAAGAGGTTACTATGCATATTATGGTCCATCAAAAGACCGGAGTGTGAGCTACGATGAAGATTGGGGTTGCCCGAATGAAGATGAAGATGGTAGACTTGGTTCACCTCAATACGGAGGATGTGTTACGCTACATGCCGACAAAACAGCAACCGATAAATCGGATGATATATATCAGCCAAGAACAACATGGTTTATTGGTTCAGATATAAATGCAATGCAGGCTACTGCCAGCCAGTATGATGAAATATTTATGGATGACCGTTATGTAATTATGAGTGAAGGTCATCCTGACAAACCTCATGACGAATATGTGGGTGATGATTATGCTATAAATTATGCTGATCCCAGAAGACAGGCTGGTGGTGGTACAAGTCAGGGGCAAGGTTACGGGCCATATACTCTTGCACCGGGAGATAGTATTCATATTGTTTTTGCTATGGGTGTTTCAGGTCTCTCACGTGAAAAGAATCTTGAGGTTGGAAGAAACTGGCTGCAATGGTACAAGAATACAGGTCAGCCCGAATTAATAAAACCGGATGGATCAATTACAACTGACTATAATTTGTATAAACGTGAATGGGTACAAACTGGAAAGGATTCTATTTTAAAAACACTTCGTAATGCTTTTAACAACTTTAAAAGTAATTATACATTACCGATGCCTCCGCCGCCTCCGAATCAGTTTATTATAAGTTCTGGGGGAAATAAAATTACACTCTCATGGTCTGACAATGCAGAAAGTTCACCTCATTTCGGCGGATATATAGTTTACAGGGCAGTTGGAAATGTGCTTGATCCGCTAACTCATTATGTAAAAATATGGGAATGCGATCAGTCCAATCTGACAAATACATTTGAAGATAGAACTCCATACAGAGGTTTTGATTATTATTATGCCGTACAAAGTAAGGATGATGGAACGCAAAATGAAGTTGAACCTGGCGTTCCGCTTTACAGTAATTTAGTATGGACAATTTCTTCAGTGGCGGCAACTTTACAGCGTGAAGCTGTTCCCGATGGTCCGTTACCATTCGATTTTACAACTACTAAATGGAAACAGATTAATCCCAAAGGAGAGTGGGATTCTGACTCAGTTTACTATAACAGTGAAAATGAAAGTGATGCTGTTACATATTTTGGTACCACATATGTATGCATAGTTGACAGCATTAAAAATGATAGCTTTACTGACTCACTGGAATCCTGGAAACCGATCTCATATACAGGTGAATGGATTTCAGGTAAAGAATATAAAGCATACAATGCTGTTACATTAAGTGGTTTAGATTATTATACAGCATATTCAATTTCCGGTGGTCAGGGCCTGGAATTGGTTCGTGTTGTTCCAAATCCTTATGATAAACGTGCCCGCTTATTCCAATTTGGTGAGGATTCTCAATATGATAGAATTACGTTTTATGGTCTTCCGGCAGAATGTAAACTTATGATCTTTACCGAACGTGGTGATTTAATTTGGGAAAAAGAACATACATCAGGAACAGGTGATGAATTATGGGATTCAAAAACCTCTTCAGGACAGATTGTAGCCAGTGGTATATATATACTGTATGTGGAAACCCCAATTGGGAAAAGTGTAATTCGAAAATTTGTTATTATCAGATAAGGAGACAACCAATGAAAAAGTTAACAATTTATTTTTTAATGTTACTATTGATAAGTCTTTTATCTGAGCTTAGTAAAGCGCAGGAAAACCAAAAACTCGCACAAACCGGATTTCAGTTTTTAAGTGTAATTTCAGATGCACGCGGTGCTGCAATGGCAGAAGCAATGACCAGCCTTCAAATAGGTTCAAGCGCTTTATTCTTTAATCCTGCTGGAATGGCTGATATGTCAACATTTATTGATATTTCGGGAAGTACCAATAAATGGATCGCAGACATAAATCATACTGCTTTTAGTTTTGCTATTAATCCTTTTGATGGAGACTACGGTGTATTTGGTTTTAGTATTCAATTAGTTGATTATGGTGATTTCTACGGAACTGTAGTTAACCGGGCAAGTCCTCAGGGTTATGAAGATACAGGAATATTCAGCCTGAATTCATTAGCATTGGGTATTGGATATGCAAAACAGATTTCAGATAGATTTAGCATCGGAGGACAAATAAAATGGGTTCGGCAGGATTTAGGAGAAAGTACAATTCCGGTAAATATAAGGGTAAATCCATCTAATGAAGATATAAGATTTGCAGATACTGCAACTATAGGTAATGAATTGTCTCCGTTAGTATTTGACTTCGGAACTCAATTCCGTACAGGAATAAAAAGCCTTGTCTTTGGAATGTCAGTTCGAAACTTCTCAAAAGAAGTAGAATATGTTGACGAAGGAATACAAGCCCCAATGGTATTCACACTTGGTATTTCGATGGATGTAATAGACTTGTTGGAAGAACTTCCATTTAAACAGTCATTGCTCGTAAGCCTTGATGCCAGTCATTATCGTGATCATCCGGAGCAGATTAAAGTTGGTATTGATTATAAATTATTGGACATGTTTGCATTACGTGCTGGCTATGTATCCAGCAATGACCAAAACGATTTCACGTATGGTCTTGGTATAACCAAGTATGGATTCAGCTTTGATTATTCCTACACTCCATTTGGAGTATTTAATAATGTACAGCGATTCACAGTCCGCTTTGCACTATAAGCAAAGAATGGTAATATGAGTTATTGTCAGGATAAAAAGTACTAAGGAGTAAAATATGAAGTTTAGCAAATTATTAATGATTCTACTTATTTCAGCAATATTTCTGCTCGTATTGTTGCTGATTAACAGTTGTAATATCGATGTCGCAGAACCTATATGGGAGAAGCCATTTACAAATCCACTTACCCCAAAAATAACTAATGTAGTTCCTGATCAGGCAGTAGCAGGTGTAAATATCATTACAATTAATGGAGAGAATTTTGCAAACTCAACAGGTATCAATGATGTTTATTTCGATAATACATCTGCAGAAATAATCAGTAGTTCATCTACAAGTATAGTAGTGCGCAGACCCAATGTCGTAACAGATTCTGCTGTAATAAAAGTTGCTTCAAATCAGGCGCTTACGGCAGTAAAATATTCTCCATACAAAGTAGAACAGGTTATAGAAAAATATGGTGATTTCAGTGCGAATGTGACATTAAATGTTTTAGTCACCGACAATCAGGAAAACCTTTATATTATAGAAGGAAGAAATGTTTATATAGTAACTCCTTCGGGAGAAAAAAGAATAGTAGCTACAGCAAATCGCATCGCATTGGATGCCAGGATTGGACCAGATGGAAATTTATATTTAACAGGTAATAACCGCGCAATTGATAAAGTTGATTTAACAACCTATGAAGTTAGCCGATGGATTCAAATGCCAAGTGGCAAAAATGTAAGGTATGGTAGTTTTGATGATAACGGATATTTTTATACTGGTGGAGATAAAACTGATTTGCTTGTAGTTGAACCAGATTTAACTGTAAAACCAGCAGCAGGTTTCTATAGTGGATTTGATATTTTATCTGTTCGTGCTTTTAATAACTACGTTTATGTTGTTGCTAAAATATCAGATTATACAGATACAGCTAAAATCTATCGCCATCCAATTGATGCAAGCGGTAATCTTGGCGCGCAAGAGTTAGTACTTGATATGAGAATTACAGGGGATCTTTCTTCACGGGAAATTAAAGGATTGACGTTCTCTTCTACCGGTATAATGTATTTAGCCACAGATGCAGTAAATCCGATCTTAACTTATAATCTTGCAGATGCAACGGTGGATATTCTTTATAAAGAGATTCTGCACCCTTATTGTAAAGCATTTTGCTGGGGAGCAGGCAATTTTATTTATATGATTAATGGTGATACAACGGCAGGTGAGGAATGGACTGTTTATAGGGTAAATACGGGTAAAACAGGTATTCCGTAATCAATAAAAGATAATAGTAATATAAATGAATTATTATACAAATATAAGGAAACAATGATCAATGAAAATGAATAGATATAGCTTAATTATTTTTTTTAATTCACTAATCTTTTTAAATGTAAATTTAGTTTTTAGTCAGACTATTGAAAACTGTTTTCTGAATGACTTTGAACCAAGGACAGCAGTTATTCCACCTTCCGAAAATATGGAAAAGCCATCCGGTACAGCCACAGTTTTAGTTACTCTGGTAGGTGACACACTTGGGAAAATTTCTAAATATATATTTGGTAATGCAATTGCAGCTTGGGCCGGAGCCCATGATCATCCTACATTGGTTGAAAATACGCAGCTCCTTGCACCATCTCCCATTCGTTTTCCAGGTGGAAGCTGGTCAAATGGGTATTTTTGGAATGGAGTACCATCCGATGTCCCGGATTCAATTTATGATGGAACAACATATAACAGTACAACCGGGACAGCAAATAAAGCAAAATTTTGGGGACAAACAGGAGTTGGTGGCTGGCAAACTACACCTGATCAATGGTACACTTTACGCGATGCAGCCGGGACAGAAGGATTGATAACTGTTAATTACGGATATGCACGTTATGGAACAAGTCTTGACCCGGTAGCACAGGCTGCACATTTAGCCGCTGATTGGGTGCGTTATGATAACGGAAGAACAAGGTTCTGGGAAATAGGTAATGAAAATGGTGGTCCATGGGAATATGGATGGATGATTGATACAACACTTAATAAGGATGGACAACCGCAAATAATAACCGGCGAACTGTATGGAAAGCACTTTAAAGTTTTTGCTGATTCAATGAGAAATGCTGCCGCCGAAATTGGTGCAGAAATTTATATTGGCGGGCAGATTGTTATCAATGGTGAATCAAGCTGGAATTTTGTTGATAAAACATGGAATGAAGGTTTTTTCAGGGAGGTTGGTAATTCAGCAGACTTTTATGTTATTCATAACTATTACAGTTCTGCATCAAATGTAAATACTATTTTAACTTTTGCATCAACAGAAGTTAAAAAGAATATGGATTTTATTGAACAGGATATTCTAAAAAAGGGTGCAACTTCAAAACCAATTGCTTTAACTGAGTACAATATTGGCTTTGGCGATGATGCTCTTAAGATAGGAACATCTTACGTAAATGGAATGCAGTCTGTTGTTCTTTTTAATGAACTGATTAAAAACAATTATGGTTTGTCCTGTAGATGGCTGCTTGTTACAGGTGAAGGTGCACTTTTTTATGGTGGTTCGGATAATAATTATTTATACCATCCCAGACCAGAGTTTTTTTACTCAATTTATTTGCGGAATTTTACCGGCGATCATTCCATTTCTACTACTTCATCTAAAGCGGATATACTGTGTTATGCAACAAAGTTTTCTTCCGGAGAAACCGGTGTTGTTATAATTAACAAAAATACAACTGAACAAGTTGTTTCTATTACTTCTAATTCAGTTGGAGTGGGAAACAACTATTACATTTACTCATTTACAGGCGGTACAGACAACGATCCATTTTCGCAGTATGTTTATATAAATGGAAATGAACCTGATGAATACCAATGGGGTCCTTATGATGATTTACTTTCTATCCCGGCAAACAAGTACGAAGTCGAAAATGAAATTAAGTTTACATCTCCCGGAAGGTCTATTCAATTTATTATGTTAGACAAGGGAAATAATTATGTATCCGTTGAAGATCGGAATAATCCAACCACACTAAATGAATTTCATTTATATCAAAATTATCCAAATCCTTTCAATCCTGAAACAAAGATATCCTGTACAATTCCTGTTGAAGAATTTGTAACAATTAAAGTTTATGATTTGCTGGGCAGAGAAGTAGCTACTTTAGTAAATAAGAAGGAACCGGTGGGAATTCATGAATACAATTTCGATGCATCAAAGCTTTCCAGCGGAACATACATATACAAGATACAGGCGGGGGATTTCATTGCAGCCAAAAAATTAATGTTAATAAAATAAAACTAAAAGTACGCAGTTCTATTAACTGCTAAAAAAGGAGGTGAAAAAAGGAAAGCATTACTTAATGTTCTTTTTTATTTTTAATAATTTTTTATTCAGTTAAGGAGAAAGTTATGTATATAAAAAAAGTACTACTAAGCTTAGCATTTGTATCATTAATAACTACTCAGGGTTTCTCGCAATTAAAAGCTGTTGAATCATTTGATTATCCGGCAGGAACTTCATTAGATACGTTAGAGGCTAATGGCGGCAGCGGCTGGGCAAGTCCCTGGGAACATTTCGATTTAAATAGTGAGGCTATGTCTGTTGCAGATAGTGGCTTTACATACGATGATCTGAATTATTCGGTTCCGCATATAGGAAATTTCATGATGGGCGTAAATTCTGTTGCTTGGGGCGGTCAACGTTATGGTCGTTATCTTGCTCAGCGCTGGCCAAACGAAGATGGAAAAGTTTATTGGTTAAGTGCTTTTTATGAATTGATAGACTTTACAACAAACGGATGGGCAATTGTTGGTTTCTTTGATGGTGACCTGGAAAAGGCTGGAGTAGGTCATGAATGGGGAAATGATACACTTGGTGTTTGTGTATATAATACTGAAGGTCATTCAGATTTTATTGCAAGCGATGGACCACAATGGTTAGTGGCTTCTGTATATATGAGCGGTGATACATTGAGTAATGTATATCTTTGGCTTACCCCGGACCCAGATGGTGATGAGCCAGATACAAATTCGGCAGATGCTAAAGGCAGATGGAATCTTGTAGATGGTTTTGACAGAGTAGCAGTTCACTTTGGTGGTGAAGGTGTTGGAATGACAATGTCAGTTGATGAAATTCGTCTGGGAGAATCCTGGTTGGACGTTTCTTCACCGTTAACAGCAGTTGATGGGTATGAAAATGAACTTCCAACTGAATATGTTTTATCACAGAACTATCCCAATCCATTTAATCCGGAAACAAAAATATCTTATTCACTTCCTGTTGAAGAATTTGTAACAATAAAAGTCTATGATATGCTTGGCAGAGAAGTAACAACACTGGTTAATAAGAAAGAATCTGCCGGTACTCATGAAATTAATTTTAATGCGTCAGCACTTTCTAGCGGAACTTATTTATACAAGATGCAGGCTGGTAATTTTGTTACATCTAAAAAGTTGGTACTAATAAAATAATAACACAAAACCTCCAGGATCTTTGAAGAACTCGGAGTATATGAATTATAATGAAGATATAATTTTTATTCGATTACAAAAAAATAAAGTATTTATAAAGAAGTTATTACTTCATCTTACGCAAAATAAATTATCGATTGCCACTCCGCCCGGGGCGGATTTAAGTCGTGATAAGAGAAACACCAGGAAAACAGGGCTTTAGCCCAAAGTGCTTCGTGTTTTTGGGACTAAAGTCCAGAACTTTTTTGTTTTATTATTCCACGCCCTAAAGGGCGTGGTAAGTCAAAAGCAGTTACGTAATGTGAGATATTAAATAAGTTTTAAAATAAGTAAGAAGAAGGAGAAAGGTCGAAGGAAATACTTTTTAGAACGTTCAAATAGTATCTAATTAGTTAAAATTAATATAAAACAAATTAGAGGAGTATAGGAAAATGTCAAACTTTACTGTTCAAAAACAGAATTATTCTGTATCATTTTTGTTTCTATTCGTTTTTTTTATTTTAAGTACTTTTGTGCAAACCTATGCACAAAAAATTACGGTTGTTAATCCGAGTTTTGAAATGCCCGATACTGGAAAAGTAAAGGGATTTGACGGTTTATGTTCTGATACATCATGGACTGTACTTGTTGACATTCCCGGATGGAGTGTTGATTCCCCCGATTTAACCCAATGGGATTCCGGAGTTGAAGAAGATGCTAGTGCAACCGATGGAACCTATAGAGGATTTCTTATGGGTGGAGACTCTGCTATTTTTCAGACGGTAACCAGGCGTGTACTTGATGGTGATAATATTGTACTAACAGTTGATGTATTAAATGTCTGGGCAGCTCCATCTTTTAAGATGCAATTATATTACATGGATGAAAACTCAGAAAGAATGCCGATTATTACTGAAGAGAAAACGCTTACTTCATCTATGACGCCAAACTCAATTTCCTTCAAAGCTTCAGAGCATCAGGATGCTATTGGATATCAGATGGGTATATTGCTTGACAATGTTAGTGATTCCGCATCCTGGATAGGTATTGATAATGTTAGACTTATAAATGATAATCCGGGAATAATTGAAATTGCAAACTATAGTTTTGAGGAACCTGATTCGGATAAGATTAAGGGTTGGGACGGTTTCTGTTCAGATACGGCCTGGACAAATCTTGTTGACATTCCTGGCTGGCAGAGCGATGAATATGCTTATGATTCCGGAGTAGAACAGCAATGGACGCCTACAGATGGACTATACACTGGATTTTTAATGGGGTTGGATGCAGGTACATACAACATTACCGATTATACAATCAAGGAAAATGATGAATTTCTAGTAACACTTGATGCAAGAGATATTTATGCTTCAGACTATCTGCAAATCGAGCTTTTCTATGTCGATGATAATAATGAAAGAGTAACAATGGAAAGTATTGATGATGAAATGACAGCAGATATGTTTGAGCATGAATTAACCGCTAATACTTCTACTTATCCCAATTCTGTAGGGCATAAAATTGGAGTATGGATTGATAATACTAGTACCAGTGATCAATCATGGCTGGCAATTGATAATGTTCGCTTGTTTAATCTTAATGTGACGGATGTTGCAGAGACTGAAACAAAACCCAACCAATTTGCACTTGAACAGAATTACCCAAATCCCTTTAATCCTTCTACAAAGATAAATTATTCTGTACCTAACAGCGGATTTGTAACATTAAAGGTGTATAATATTCTCGGTCAGGAAGTAACTACCCTATTCTCCGGGCAGTTACATGCCGGTAATTATGATGCTACTTTCGATGGAAGTCAGTTTGCAGGCGGAGTTTACATTTATCGTTTGGAAGCAGGAAAGACTTCAATTTCTAAGAAATTAGTTCTATTGAAATAATTTCTCTTCTTTCTCCTAAACACGCCTTCGATTAATACCGGAGGTGTGTTTTTTTTGTAAATTTTACTAAAAAAATAATATTATTCTTCATGCCGTCATTATAACCAATCAAAAATTAGTAGAACAAATGAAAATTAGAAAAATTAAGATTCTCTTACTTATTACAATTCTGTTCATTTTTAGTTCATTACTGAACGCTCAGGAATTGTATGTTGGAGCTAATTATCATCCGCATGATGATAAAAATTTTGAGAAGATAAAGCATGACATTCAGTTAATGAAAGAGGCAGGCTTTAAAGTTGTTCGCATGGGACATTTAGCCTGGGACAGTTACGAACCGTCAGAAGGAAAATTCGACTTTGAATGGTTTGATAACGTAATGGATATGATGAACGAAGCAGGTATAAAAGTAATTCTGGATATTGCCATTAGACCAGCACCAATCTGGCTTCATTATAAATATCCTTCAATAGATATTATAGATAGAAATGGAAATCGGTTGTACCCAAATCATCGTTACATGGAAGATATCGGTGACCCTATGTACCAGGAGTATGCCCTTCGTTTTACCGATGCTATGACGAAGCAATATGCAAACCATCCGGCATTATTGGCATTTGGAATTGATAACGAATCGGGCGATGGACAAATTTCATATTCGGAAACCGCAAGACAAAGATTCATTACCTGGTTAAAGAAAAAATATTCCACATTGGATAATTTAAATATAGCGTGGGCAGGTCAGCGTTGGTCAAGAAAGATTAACCAATGGGATGAAATCGGATTTCCTGTGGCAACCCATTATAACGATGTGCCCGAAAGGATGCTCGATTTCAGGCGTTTTGTTTCAGACGAAATCAATCAATTACTTTTTAAAGTTATAGACAAAGTAAATACTAATGCCCCTAATGCTTTAGTAAATACTAATGCATGGTATTTCAGCCAGATGAAATATTTCGACTATTCTCCAATAGCTTATTCCGGTAAGATGACACGCGAAGGTGACGGATTTTATGCTGGTACCTCCCTAATTAACAACGATGGTATTTTGTGGGCTTCATTTAACATTGTACGCATTCAATATGAAAGTACAAATCCCTTCTGGTGTAATGAATTTACAACTATGACTGCCACACCAAATACCTGCAGAAAACAGGCTTATGCTTCACTAATGTTTGGTAACCAGATGGTTTGCGGATGGACATGGCAAACTATGAAAGCCGGTGAAGAACAGTATTTAGAAGGCTTGATTGATTGGGATGGCATTCCTAACAGGAAATATTATGAATACAAAAAAATTGCTGCAGAATTTAAAAAGATAGAAGAATATTTTCCTTACAAACTACAGGCTGAAGTTGGATTGGCTTTTTCATTTCCAAGCCAGATTGTTAGTTATTCATTTCCTGAACGACACGAGGACCAGGTTGGAACTTGCTTCAAACAGTTTTATAACCGCAATATGGATGTACGAATGCTTGATATTAAACGCAGCGACATGAATTATAAATTATTGATCATACCCGGTGTTACAGTTATGGATCCGTTGACAGCCAAAAAAATTCGTGATTACATATATAATGGAGGCACTGCGATAATGACAAGCTATTCTGCAGTTGTAGATACTACCAACCAGGTGTTTACAAGCACTCACCCTGGTTTGTTAAGTGATGTCTTTGGAATTCGTGTTGGAAGCTATGAAGAGACTGAAAATATGAACGATATATCAAGAATTTCGTATAAAGGAAAACAGGTTAGAGTGAATTATGAGGGAAAAGACATTGAGACAGAATCTCCCCGCTATGATATAATCGAACCGAAAGGTGCTGAAGTAATAGGAAAGATAATCAGTCTTGATAAAGACTATCCAATTATTACTATCAATAAATATGGTAAAGGCAAAGCAATTTATGTCGGTCTTCCTGCAAGAAACGAAGTACTAAATCCAATGATAGATGATCTCATAAAAGAACTGTCTATA
>Ga0210133_1000254_pt1 | contig 20885 bp, 15 predicted proteins | sample Joice_ThreeSqC_D_2_FD_184874 | JGI IMG/M metagenome (GOLD analysis project Ga0210133, IMG submission 184874) | Wetland microbial communities from San Francisco Bay, California, USA, that impact long-term carbon sequestration - Joice_ThreeSqC_D1... | ecosystem: Environmental > Aquatic > Marine >...
GGGGGTGAAGCGAAACTGGTTGTAGAAGGTGGCGACACCGTAGACCTTGCTGGCCGGTAGTTTCAGGTGGCGGCCAATCTCGGCAATCGCCTCTTCGGACAAGTAGCCGTGGACTTCCTGCGCCTTTTGCAGGATCGGGATCAGGCTATCCCGCTTGGCTGCACCGAACGCTTCGAGAATCGGCCTGGTGGCTGTTGCTCGCGCTGCAGTGGTCATCGCTTGTTCCTTTGGTGATGGGCCATCCCAACTCCCCGCACGCCGCTGTTGTGAAATTTGTCACGAGTATGTAGCGTTGTCCAGCGGGCAAGTCAAGAAGGATCTCGTCGACTGATTATTCCTCGCCCAGTGTCCACTGGCGCCAGAATTCCCCGGATATAGGCAAATGATTCAAGCAACTTACAATAACCGTCGCCAGGCATGCGTGGAGGATGGCGGTGGGCGGGATGTCAGCTTGCGTAGAGCTCGATCGAGACTATTCGTCTCTTCTGTCACAGCGACCTGCGCCGTTTCCACGCAACCTGCGGGCTGAAGCGGGACCTTCTTGAGTGTCCTACCCGAGCGAGCGGCTGCGGTGAGGTGATGCGCCGGCGCCCTGACCAACGCATCGGCCGATGTCGCGAATCCGGCCGGTGATGCGGGCATGACATTCCTCCGCCGATTCCCCAGCATTGGCCTTGCCCGGATAGACTTCGTACAGCGCCCGGTACTGGGAAGGGGTCAGATTGGGCATGACGACATTTGCCCCTCGCTGCAGGCCCAGCTCGAGGCCCTGTTCGCTGTTCACGGTCGCAAGTGCGCTCGTGCTTGGGATGTTGGTATCGGGACAGAGCAGGCGGGCCAAAGCGACCATCTTGTAGGTCATCAGCTCGGTCGCCGGTACCTGGTGGTCCGCGCCGACGGGATGGTCCTTGCCGAGTGGCGTGGCGGGATGGGCGATGAAGGGCCCGATGCCGATCATGTCGAGGTCCAGCTCGCGAAAGAGCAGCAAGTCGTTCACCAGATCTTCATAGGATTGTCCTGGGATCCCGACCATGACACCGCTGCCGACCTCGAATCCGATGGGCGCGAGCTGCCGAAGCAACTCCATACGCGAGGGACGGCCACCCGGACGGGGCGGGTGCAAATGTGAGAAGAGCTCGCTGTTCGACGTCTCAAAGCGCAGCAGATAGCGATCCGCGCCGGCCTCCCGCCAGGCGCGCAGCTCATCGGGTGTGCGTTCTCCCAGGCTGAGCGTGACGGCCACCCCGGCTTCCTTCTTGATGCGCTCGATGATTCGCGCGACATCGTGCCCGCTCGGCCCCTCGTCCTCGCCGGCCTGCAGGACCACGGTGCCGTAGCCGAGCTCGCGCGCCTTCATCGCGCAGGCAACGATCTCGTCCGCGCGCATGCGGTAGCGTACGAGGGTCAGGTTGCCGGCGCGCAATCCGCAGTAGTGGCATTGTCGCAGACAATGGTTCGAAACCTCGATGAGCCCGCGAAGGTGGACCTCGTCGCCGACATGCTCTTCGCGTAGCCTGTCTGCCTCTCGCCAGAGCTCGTCGAGCCGGTCGTCGGCAGTTTCCATCAGCCAGCCGAGAATCGCGCTTCGGTCGAGCGACAAAGTCATGCGCGGCCATCTATGCCACATGCCTTGCGAGTCGGCCAGCACAGCCCCAGTTTGCCCGCAGCTTCATAGGATGTCCGCTGAAGAGGTTCCACGAGAACACCACGAGTACCGCACTATGACGATTGGGGCCGATCGGCCCGGAGCGCAGTCTAGCCATTGTGTCGATCGCGATTGTGTCGTGCGATCAAGACGAGAGAAGCCAGGCATGTGGGCGGAGCCGCCGCCACGCTCGGCGAGGGTGCCAGCTCGCACCTCTTGAAGCTTCGCTCTACGCAGTGAAACGATGCACCTGCGAAGGAAGTGTTTACGCCCCTGCATGGGGTATCATTGACCGACAATGCGGAGCGTGACGTATCGTCCAATCTGGATGCTGACCGCCTTCTCGCTCTCGGCTCTCGGACTTCTGGCCGGTCCAGCCCACGCCACCATCGTATGGCAAGGCAAGGAGGTGCCAGCGTGGCCCGACCTGCAACCTCCGGCCAACGCCTCGGTTCTCAACGACCAGCTACTGCCAAGTCACATCTTCCCGCACCCGTCGGGAACGGTGAAAGGGTTGGTGATTCTCGTCGACTTCAGCGATACCCCCGCGACCCTGTCCAAGGAAGAGATAGACGCGTGGCTGAATACCAAGGGCTACGGCAATTACGGTCTGACCGGTTCAATCCGCGACTACTTCCTCGGGCAGTCCAACGACGTCGTGGACTACCAGAACGAGGTGCATGGCTACTACCGCGCGCAGAAAACCAAGAGCTACTACGACGGCGGAAGCGACTACTCGCGCGCGGACGAGCTGTGGACGGAGGTTGTGGCCGCCATGGACGGCGAGATCGATTTCTCGCTGTTCGACAACGACAAGGACGGAAAGTGCGACGCCATCAGCCTGCTCTACGCCGGCGACGAGGGTACCTTCGGCGTGGGTCTTTGGCCACACGCCTCGAGCTCGAACATCAGGAAGGATGGTGTCGTGCTGAACCGTTACATGATGACGGCCCTGCACACCAAGCCGACCAACTACGTCTTTGCACACGAGAGCGGTCATATGTTGTTCGGCTGGCCGGACCTCTACGGCGTGGGCGACTACTGCATCATGGCGAATCGGGGCGCTGACACCAATCCAGTTGGGATCAACGATGTGTTCCGAGTCGATCAGGGCTGGTTGGATGTCGTGGACATCGACCAGAGCACCAACGCGAGCTACTCGACGGAGCCCGACGGCCCTGCCTATCGCTACGTGAGCTCCACCAAGAGCGGCGAATTCTTCCTTTGGTCGAACGTGCAGCCCGCGCAAGAATGGGTCTCTCTCAAGGGAGGCGGGATCCTGCTGTGGCACTTCGACCAGTCCATTTCCGGCAATTCCCCCCCGGCGACGCTCGAGCTCGCGGTGGTCCAAGGCGGGGGCACGCGTATCCTGTCGGAGACGACTTGGCCTAGCCCGGGTAGCGCGGCAACGGACTTCTTCTACAAGGGCAACAACAACGAGTTCAGTGCAAGCAGCAAGCCGGCAAGTTCCTGGAACAACGGCTCTGCCTCGGGACTGCGCATCTACGACATCGGCGCCAACAGCCCGCTGATGAGCTTTTCGGTCGGCACCGGCGCCATTGCCGATGGCGGCGCGGATGCCAACCCCGATGCAGTCCTCGACACCCCACCTGATTCGGCCAACGATGCGAACGCAAACCGCGACTCGAGCGACGGCGTGGTCCAAACGGGAGGAGTCATCTCGACGGGAGGCGCGGCCGGAACGGGAGGCATCAAAGGAACGGGCGGGACGATTGCAACCGGTGGCGCGATTTCCTCGGGAGGCGCGGTGGCTTCGGGCGGGAGTGGCGCCGCGGGCGGCGCCGTCTCCCCGGGAGGCTCGGCTTCCTCGGGAGGTACCCTCTCGATGGGTGGCAGCGCGTTTGGTGGCAGCGCCACCACGGGAGGAACGACGCGCGGGCAAGGCGGACAGCCGGCGACGGGCGGAAACTCCGCGGGCGGTGCCTCTGGCGAAGGCGGCTCGGGGTCCGTCAATCCGACAAGATCGTCCGACGCCGGGTGCTCGTGTTCAATCGACCGGCCCGATGCTCCGGCACCTTTCGCAGGAATCCTCTTGCTCGCCGTCGCTGCCACCTTGGGCCGCTACCGTGAGCAACGGAGAAGGCGGACGGCTGCGAGGGGCTGCGCCGCCAGAGGCGCCTGAGGCCGCGGGTCCCGGAGAATCGCCGCCGTCATTGGGGCGGCAATCGAGACACCACGAGGACGCCAGGTCCACAGCTCGGTCCCGGGATCGGGTGTACCATCGCAAGGTCATGCCTCTTCGCTGGGTGGCGATCGGGATCGTTCTCGGGCTCGCGAACTCGGCCCACGCGGCGGTGCTGCGCGCCAGCGCCGAGCCTCCGCTTTCCGTGGAGCGGCTGGGCGATGTGCTCCGAAGCTACCTCGACGGCATCGAGGTCACGGTCATCACACCGGGAGCTGCCGGGAACGCCGAAAGCGGTGCCGTCCTTGATCCCGGGGTGGTCGGCGTCAGCCTGCGCGGTAGCCGCGGGCCTGCGGACGACGCCGAGGTGGTGCTGGTCGACGGAGAGGAAACCATCGTTTCCCGTCTGCCCGGTGCTCTGCGCACGGAGGATCTCTACCGGGCGGCGGCACTCAAGGTGCAGGCATTGTTGCAGCGTCGGGCCGCCTCCGTCGGGATCCTGCCGCCGGCAGCGATGGCCGGCTCCCGGTTGCCCCCTGCACCGCCCGCCCTGCGCGACCGCCTCTGGCTCGATTCCGGTTTCGCCCTCTTGCTGCCCTCGGACGGACTGGCGCGTGAAGGATTGCGCCTCGGCGCCGGTGCGCGGTTCCGCCAGCGCGGGCGTTTGGGGCTCGGCACCTATCTCGAGCCGCCGCAATCGACCAACGCCCAGGGCATCAATGTGTCGGCCTGGGAGCTTCCCGTTTGGCTTTCGCTCGGCTACGTCTGGCACCGGGGTCGCTGGCTCGGTTGGCTAGACGCCGTGGGCCATGTGGCCGTGCGCCGCGTCTCGGCGGAAGCTGCTGGCATCGTCGACAGCTCCGACACCGCGCTGTCGCCCCGTGCTGGCGGCACACTCGGAATCGGCATCGACCTTGGCCCGGGATTGCGCGGTACCGCCCGCGTGTCATTTCTGGCAACCCTTGTCGATGCGCGCTACCGCGTGGATGGCCAGGTGGTGTGGCCAGCGGCCCGCACTCTGTTGCTCTGCGAAGTAGGGATCGAGTACGGGGTGCGCTGATGTGGTCGCTGCCGGGATTCCTCAAGGACAACCTAACCTTTGTGCCGTGCGTTCCCACCGTACTTCGTGTGGAGCCAGAGCTCGACACCCAGGCAAGCGGCGGCGACATCGGCCATGTCGCCGACTACGTGCGCCGCGCGCAGGCCGGGGATCCCGAGGGCCCCAAGCAGCTCTTCCGCCTTCACGTCCGGCGGCTTCACCGGCTGGTTCGCCGTCTGGCGGGCCCGGGTTGCGACGCAGAGGATCTGGTGCAGATGATCTTCGTCGAGGCCTTCCGCGCGTTGCCCGGATTTCGAGGCGAGGCGGCGTTCTTCACCTGGCTCGGGCGCATCGCCGTGCGCATCACGCTGCGCGAGTCACGCCACACACGAAGGCGTCCCCTACCGCTCGACGAGGCCACGGACCACGCCGCAAGCGCCTCGCCCGAGAGCGTTGCGGACGCGCGCCGGGCGCTGGTCCGCCTCGACGCGATTGTCGCCTCGCTGTCCGAGAAACGGCGGGCTGCCTTCGTGCTGCACGTGCTCGAGGGTCATAGTTTGGCAGAGGTAGCGGAAATGGTCGACGCCCGCGTCGGCGCCGTGAAGGTGCGCATCCACGACGCGCGCGTGGAAATTGAACGTCAAGCCCGCCATGAGCCGCAACTCGCCCATTACCTGCACTGGGAGACGACGCCATGAATCCGTGCAATCTGACGCAAGCCCTGTTGTTCGAAAAGGCCGACGGCCGGGTCGCGCCCGAGACCCGCATGGAGCTGGACGCGCACCTGTCCGAGTGTCCGCACTGCCGGCAGGTTTTCGCGGCGTGGAGCGAGGCCCTGCCGCGGCTGCGCACCCTCGCGCCGAATGAGCTTTCGGCGGTGAGCATCCGGCGTATCGAGAACGAGGTGATGCGCCAGTTGCCCGTTCCGGGCGTTCCGCGCACCCGCCGAACCCTGTGGCTGGCCCTGGCCGCAGGGCTGGCGCTCGTCGCGGGCGTGACCGCGCTGTCCCTGCGGGGCACTTCTCCGCAACCCTTTGCGCGCATCCAGAGCCTGCACGGCCGGGTGACCCTCTCGGGCGTGGCCATGAGCCCAGGCGCGGCCATGGGGCCGGGCGGGGTTCTCGCCATCGCCAGCGAGGGGGAGGTGGCCTTCCTCGTCGGGCGAGCCGCCGAGGTGCAGCTCTTTGGTCCGGGACAGGTCGCCTTCGACGGGACCATGCAGCACCAGCGCCTGCGGCTCGACAGCGGCCGATTGGCGGTGCAAATCGCGCACCGACGGGCCGACGAAACCTTCGTGGTCGCCACTGCGCAGGGCCGGGTCGAAGTGCGTGGCACGCGCTTCGTGGTCGGCATCACCGCGCAGGGCTCCTATGTGCGCGTCGACGAGGGCGAGGTAGCGGCGTTCCGCGCGGGCGCGGCCGCATCTGTCGCGGTCCGCGCTGGCGAAACCTTCACCTTCGCCAGCCCGGCGCTCGCTGCCCCGCCAACTGCGCCAGCCGAGATACCACCGGCCGCGTCCGAGGCACCCTCGTGCCCAACCTCGAGCTGCGCGAGAACCGGGACGCGCGCCCGCAGGGCCATGCGGGCCGGCAAGTCCGCGCGCGCGGTCGAGCTCGTCGACGAGGAACTGGGCCGGGCGGCGGACTGCTCGCCGCCTGCGCACTGTCTCGACGAGTTGGGCTACCTGCGCGCCGAGGCGCTCCGCCAGGGCGGCCGACTTGAGGCCGCGGTGGCGTCCTACCGGTCGCTCAACCGCCCAGGCGCCACGCGGGCTATGCGCCAGAACGCACTGTACGCCGCCGCCCAACTGGAAAGACGGCTTGGGCGCGCCGCCGACGCACGACAAAGCTTCGGGCAGGCCTTCGCCGCCAATCCCGACGGGGCGCTAGCCGAGGAAGCCCTGGCCGCGCTTCTCGACCTGCTGGAACCGGCAAGCGCGGCGGCGCGCGCCACGGCCGAGCGCTACCTCGGGCGTTATCCGCATGGTGTGGCGGCGGCACGAGCCAGGCGTATCCTGTCGTCGGGCGCGACCGGTGCGCCCTGACCAATGACGGCTTTCTGGATTCGTGCATCGCTGCTCGTGGCTGCGGCCTTGGCCGCCCAGGGATGCGTGCGCGACGTCGAGCTCGGTACCACGCCGGCGCTCGCGTCGTGTTCGGGCGACGGCACCGTGTGCACCACGGCCGCGGGGTGTTGTTCCGGCGCCTGCACCAACGGCACCTGCGACCACGTCTATTGCGGCTCCGAGGGGCAAACGTGCGAGCGCCCCGAGGACTGCTGCTCCTATCTCTGCCAGCAGGATGGTGCGGGGAACCTCGCCTGTGCCTCGGCCAGCGGCTGCGCCAGCGATGGGCTCGCCTGCGGCCGAGCTGGTGCATGTTGCGGATTGGGTTGCAGCACCGAGGAATCGTGCGGAGGTGGCATCTGCGTCCAGGCCGGCGGGGCCTGCGCCCAGGCGAGCGATTGCTGTTCTGGTGATTGCAGCAGCGGACAGTGCGCGGATCCGGGCAGCGGCTGTCACGTAGCCGGCGAGATCTGTGCGACGAGCGCGGATTGCTGCGGCGGCCTGTGCGACGTCCTCTCCGAGGCCGTGACTGGTTGCGTGCTGCTCGGTGGCTGCCGCGTGGCCGGCGAGACCTGCAGCAGCGCGACCGACTGCTGCGCGGGCCTGTGTCAGGTGGCGGCGAGCGGCGCGGCCACGTGCAAGTCTCTGCCCGGGTGCAAGGTCATCGCCGAGCGTTGCACCGAGGCCAAGAACTGCTGCTCGGGAGCGTGCGGGTCCGACGGACGTTGTCAGGGCGCGGGCGGCTGCTTCCGCAAAGACGAGCGCTGCCAGTCGAACGACGACTGCTGCTCGGGCACCTGCCGGACGGTGCCCGAAGGCGTGCTTCGCTGCGCGGACACGCCCGGATGCAAGGCCACCGGCGAGGCATGCAAGAAGACCGGCGAATGCTGCGACGGCGAGGCCACCTGTGATGCCGACGGACGTTGCACAATCGCAGGGACCTGCCGTCCCGGCGGCCGCCCCTGCAGCCTGGCCACCGACTGCTGTTCAGGGGTTTGCGCGCCCAGTCTCTCGGGCAAGCTGACTTGCCGGGACGCCTGCGCTCCGGCGGGAGCCCCGTGCACGGCGCCCGCGGACTGCTGCGCGGGGACCTGTGCTGGCTTCCCCGCGCGATGTCTGCCGGGGACGTAGCCGCCGGCAGACGCGAATGCTCTACGGAATCGGCTGATCGAAGAGACAGCAGCCGCTCACGCAGGTTGCGCCCGACTGGCAACCGATGATCTCGCCCTCGGCGCCAAGCTGGCCGCACGGCATCACATCCGACGGGCAGTCGAGAGTGGTGCAGCAGCCGTTCACGCAGCTTTCACCCTCGGGACAGGCCAGGTACCCGCCGTTCGCGGCCATGCCCTCGCCGCAGGCCTGACTCTCCGGCGGGCACCCGGGCGGCGTGGTGGTGTTCCCGCCCGCGCAGAACACGATGCAGGCCTCGCCACAGTCGCCGCCGACCTTGTTCTGGTCGCCGTCATGCACGATGACCTGCAGGCGGTACGAGTGTCCGGCCTGGAAGATCACGCCCCAGCGAACCTCGGCGCTCCATCCTTCGTTCTTGAGACCGGTGGGAACGGGGTCGTTCACAACGAGGTTCCAGTCGTTCTTGGCGGGATCCGCATCGGGCGTGACCGAAACCGTGGCTGGCGATGTGGTGCTGTCGACGGTGCGGACCGCGGACTTCCAGGTGCCGTACACCGCGTTCGGGTTGATGGGCCGGCCGCCCATCTGCCAGTCCCCGACGCGGTTTGCCGGATCCTTGGTAATGTCCGTGACGTAGAGCACCGGCCACAGGGGCCGCAGCGACGGGTCGAGGCCGCTCTGGTCCCCCGTCAAGGCGTTGGTTCCCGTCTGCGGATTGAGGATGCTGCCGGGGTTCTGGGTGAGTGGCGAGACCCCATAGTCGGTGGTCTTGCTGCCACCGGCGCTGGTCACCACCACCTGGCGCACGCCCAAGGTCATGGCGTGTTCGTCACCGTAGAGCAGGCTGACCACGCCGCCGCTGGCGTCGATCGACGGCCGGATGGCGCGCAGCACTTCGCTCTCGTTGAATTCGACACTGGTGAGAGGGTTGCTGCTGGCATAGGGATAGCCGCAGTCCGTGACGATGGGGCCGGTCACCCCGGGTGCGCAGCTCACGTCCGCGCTGCCACCTCCACCGCTGCTGCCCGCGGCACCGGTGCTGCCACCCGCGCCGGTGCTGCCACCTGCGTTCTTCGGGGGCTTGGCCCCGGTGGTTCCTTCCGGTGGCACCACCCAGGTCCCTCCTGGATCGTCCGCAGTCAGGCCGGGCACCACACCGCCGATCTGGCCGGTGCCGCCGAGGCCGGAGTTGACACCGGTGCCGGTCGACGCCCCGACAGACCAGGCGCCCCCGGCGCCCGCCGTGCCGCCGCTGACCTCCCCCGTAGAGCCGCAGGCGGGAGCCGCTAGGCACATCACCACAGAACACAGCTTGCAGATCTTTGTCATGAGGATCCCCTTTTGCCGGTGTAGTGGCGAGGGCGGCCGAGAAAGTTAGGTCGACGGCGAATCGGAGACTCTGTTTCACGGCGCACCTCGGGTCGGCCACGACAAGCCGACCCTCTTGGCCGGCAAGGGTCGCGCGGTCTTCCAGTTCGCGGTCGCAAATTGCCTGGGCCATGAATATAACCCCCGTGCTGGCCACGCATGGGGCGCTCCCTCGTCATCTTCGACTTCGACGGAACCATCGCCGATTCCTTCACGGAATCGCTGCGGGCCTACAACCGCGTGGCGCCCCGATTGCGTCTGCGTCGGGTCCGGCGGGAAGAAATCCCCGGATTGCGCCGCATGAACGCCGGCCGGCTCATGCAAGCCCTGGGGATTCCGATGTGGAAGCTGCCGCGTCTGATGATCTCCACGCGCGCTGACCTGCTCAATCATTTTCACTCCGTGAAGCCGGTGCCCGGCATTGGCGAGGCGCTGCACGACCTGGCCGAAGCCGGGCACCATCTCGCCATCGTGACCTCGAACTCCGAGGAGAACGTGCGCGGCTTCCTGGCGCGCCACGGCCTCGAGCTCTTCGAAACCGTCATCGCGGGTGCGAGCATCTTCGGCAAGGCCACGCGGCTTCGGCGGCTGCTCAGGACCGCGTGCCTCGATGGATCTTCGTCCATCTACGTAGGTGATACCTCGCCCGACATCCGCGCCGCACGCCAGGCAGGAACGATTGCCATCGCCGTCGCGTGGGGATTCAGCGACCGCGAGCCCCTGGTCGCCGAGTGCCCCGACACCCTGCTGGAGTCCGCCACGGAGCTGCGCCGACGGTTTCGCGTCTTCTTACCAAACGGTAGATCTTTTCCGGAGATCGCGCGTTCAACCTGTCGACCCCGGAAATACCGCCACCCCGGGGCAGGAGGTCCGACCATGCGTACCCGTCTTTCGCCCCGAATCCTCGCCGTTTCCCTGGTCATGTCCGCTACCGCGACTAGCCTCGCAGCGGACAGTCCGCCGGCCAAGCCAGTGGCCGTGAGCCCCACCAAGGTCATCAAGGCCTTGCAGTACACCGGCCCCGTGGGAATGCAGTTTCCGCAGGATCCGGCCCGCGAGGGTGCCACGCACAGCCTTTCGCCCTACCTGTACGTCGCAGGCGGCGATCCCCAGCACGACCAGGTACCGCTGAAGAAGACCTGGGCCGAGGTCGATATCGCCGGCGTCATCGCGGGCGTGAAGGTCCACCAGATCTTCGAGAACACAGGCGGCAAGACCATCGAGGCCGTGTACGTGTTCCCGGCCTCCACCCGAGCCGCCGTGCACGCCATGCGCATGAAGATCGGCTCGCGCACCATCGAGGCGAAGATCGAACGCAAGGCCGAGGCGCGCGCGCAATACGAAGCGGCCAAGCAGGCCGGCAAGCGCGCCTCGCTGCTCGAACAGGAGCGGCCCAACGTGTTCACCACCAGCGTCGCCAACATCATGCCGGGCGACCGCATCGAGGTCGAGCTCGACTATAGCGAGCTGCTGGTACCCGAGGACCACGTCTACGAATTCGTGTACCCGACGGTGGTCGGCCCGCGCTACGCCGGCGGCGCCGATGCCAAGACCGATCGGTGGATGGCCAATCCGCACCTTTCGGAGGGCAAGCAGGAGCCATACGCGTGGGAGGTCAAGGTCCACCTGCAAACCGGCATCGGGCTCAAAGAGGTCTCGTCGCCCTCGCACAAGATTGCGGTGAACTATGTCAGCGCATCGACTGCAGACATCAAGCTCGACCAGAGCGGTGGCGGCAACAAGGACTTCGTGCTGCGCTACCGGCTGGCAGGAGACAAGATCGAAACGGGTCTTCTGCAATTCGCGGAGCCCACGGCCGGCCGTCCCTACCCCGCCGAGAAATTCTTCGCTCTGCTGGTCGAGCCGCCGCAGCGGCCCGCGCTGGCCGACATCCCGGGCCGTGAGTACATCTTCCTGCTCGACACCTCCGGCTCGATGCACGGCTTTCCCCTCGACACCACCAAGGAGCTGATGCGCCACCTGCTGCCCAAGCTGCGCCCGACCGACCACTTCAACATCGTCTGCTTCTCGGGCGACAACTACGTGTGGAGCCCCAAGGGCTCGCGCCCCGCCACGAAGGAGAACATCCGTGAAGGCATCGACACCATCTTGAGACAGCATGGCGGCGGCGGCACCGAGCTGATGGGTGGCTTGCAGGGAGCGTACGCAATTCCGCGCGTTGGCAAAGGTGTTTCGCGCACCGTGGTCGTGGTGACCGACGGCTACGTGGGCGTCGAGGCGCAAGCCTTCCGCTTCATCCGCGAGCGACTGGACCAAGCCAACCTGTTTGCCTTCGGCATCGGCAGCTCGGTCAACCGCGGCCTCATCGAGGGCATGGCGCGCGCGGGTCTGGGCGAGCCCTTCGTGGTGCTGGGCCCGCAGAAAGCCGCGGCCGAGGCGGAGAGACTGCGCCGGATGATCGACCGGCCGTTGCTCACCGACATCGAGGTTCGCTTCGGCAACGCTGGCGCCTACGAAGTCGCGCCAGAGAAGATCCCCGACCTGCTCGCCGAGCGTCCGCTTCTCATCTACGGCAAGTACCGGGGCGAGCGGCCCACGCGCATCGAGATCACCGGCCGCACCGGCCGCGGTGCCTGGCACCACGCCATCGATTTGCGCCCGGCCGATGCACGCAAGGAAAACCAGGCCCTGCGATCGTTGTGGGCACGCAAGTGGGTCGAGGTGCTCGAGGACGAGCTGCACATGGGCGGTGGCAAGCCGGTCGAGAACGCCATCACCGACCTTGGTCTCTTCTACAACCTGCTCACTCCCTTCACCTCCTTCGTGGCCATCGATTCCGAGATCGTGAACCGAACGGGGACGTCGGAAACGATTCGCCAGCCCTTGCCCATGCCCGAGGGCGTTTCCAACTACGCCGTGGCCCAATCCGCGGCCATGATGCCCGCCGCGGCGCCGGCGGCCTTGGGAATGAACAAGATGCGCCAGATCAGTGCGAAGCCGATGGTGCACGCCGCCAGAGCGCTTGCCGAGCCGCTGCCCGCGGCCGCCGAGCGGAAGGCCGCGAGGGATGACGATGCGCTGGCCGGCGTGGCTGGCGCGGGCAGCATGGGCAACGCGCCCAAGCGCCCGAGTGGACGGGGCGGACGACTGGCCAAGGAGGAATCGGCCGACGGAAGGGCGAAGGACAAGGCCTCCGCCTGCAAGGTTGGCGCGAAGATCGACAAGGTCGAAGGCGCTGGCGACACCTCTGCGCTACGCGCCCTGGTCGAGCGAACTGCACGCGCCCTAGCCTGCTCTGCAAGCCGCCCGATCCAATTGCGCATCACGCTCGACCACGCGGGCAAGATCGCGAAGGTGGAGGTGTTGTCCGGCGAGCGCAAGCTGGGCGAGGCCATCGAGCGCAAGCTCCAAGGCGCCACCACCGCCACCCACGCCACCGGCGAGAGAGCCACGGTCCAGGTCACGATCACCGTCGGGAATTCCTAGTCGCGCGCGACGGACACGTGGGGGCGATTCCCGGATCGCCCCCACGTGTCGTATGATTCGCCGATGTTGGTCACCTTCCTTTTCGGCAGGAGGACATCATGCGAACACTGAGTGCGCTCATCGCTTCACTGGCGGCCATGGCGCTCTTCCCGACCGCGGCCCAGGCGCGGCAGGTGGAGTACCTCTCGCAACACCCAGTACCGCATAAATTCGGCGGCGGTTTTTGCTACATCGACGTGCCTCACGTGCACAACTACATGCCGGGAGATCAGCGCATGTACCGGGAAAATCACGGCCAGTACTACTTCGTCGGTGACCCCGCACCCTTCGACTACGATGGCCCGCGCTACTCGTACTACGGAGCGCACCCGGTGGCCGAGGCCGAGATCCGCATTGGCCATCCGGTGTATTGCTACATCAAGGGTCCACACTTCCACTGGTACCAGCCGCCACCCCAGGCCCAGTTCAAGCTGACCGGCGGCGCCTACTGGTACGTCGGCGCCTTCCCGCCCGCCTACTACGATGATCGGCCCCGCTATGCCGTGATCAATGAAGCTTACGCGCCCATGCCCTATGCGCGCCCCGTGGTCGACGTGCAAGTCGCACCCGTGGCGGTGCGCGCGGAGATTTCCCTGGGCGGACCGGGCTGGCGCGCGGGCGCGGTTGTCGGTGGCCCGCCCGCGCCGGTGTTCGTTGCACCACCCGGACCAGCCGTGCAAGTCGGTGTGGGCATCAACCTCGGCGGTGGTGGCCCGCCCCGGATGGTCGAGCGCCCTGTTTTCCACCAGGACAGGTACCGGCACGATCGCGGCCGGCACGAGGGATGGCGCGAGCACCCACGCCACGGACAACCAGCCCGCTTCATCGCCCGGCCCGCGCCGGTGCGGGAACCCCTACTTCGGCGGAGCAGGATCCCCGGTCACGGTCCTCGCTTCGCGCCCTCGCCGCGCACCGCCGCCCCGACGGCCCCCAGAAGAGGACCGGCCACCGCGCCGACGCGCGGCCCTGCTCAAACAGCTCCACGTCTGCGGACGGCAACTGCCCAACACAGCCCCACGCCGGCACAAAGCCGCGGCCACCGTCGCTGAGGCAAACACCATGAAGACATGCTGCCTCGCACTCATGATGCTGCTGGCGCTGCCGGCGCTACCAGGCTGCCACAAGGACCGGGCCCCGACGACAGCCGCCGCTTCGCACGTTCAAGGCACTCCGCACACCGACCAAGTGCTCGGCGCCTGGCGCAACGCTGGTCTGCCCCCCGATGGATTCGCGCCCGTGCAGCCGTCTCCGATGGGCGCGGCTTACTGCGAGCACGGCCTGATCCACGGCGTCGACACCACCGTGTGCGAGTACGCCAGCGATGACACACTCAAGCGCGGAACCCAGCACGTGAAGGATGAGTGGGCACGCGTCGATGTGCACACGGGCGTCATCCTGAGCGCCAAGCGCACGACCATGGTCGCGATCGATCGTGAACGCCGTGAGCCAAGCGGCAAGACCATCGCACAGATGGCCAAGGTCTTCAGCAAGCTGTGAGCGAGCGCGGTACGCCTTGACCGAATTCCTCATCTTCCTCGCGACCCTGCTTGCGCAGCAGCGCGGAAGCGCCACGCGAGAACCCAGGGTGGAGGCGTGGGTCGGCCACCAGGTCTTGAAAGGCAAGCGCAAGATCCCAATCTACGGCGAGAAGGAAACCCACACCGAGAACTACTACATCGCCGAGATCCACCGCACCGAGGGACGCATCGACATCCGCCAGAAGATCTGTCGCATCGTCGTCCGCCCCATCAAGGGCGTGACCCCTACCATGTCGACCCAGACCATGCTTCGCCTGCCTAGGTCGCACCTGGTGCTCGCGGAGGATCGCGCTGGCGCCCTCACTGCCCAGCCGTGGACGACCGGCTGGGGCGAGGAGGACATCGACGGAGATGGGTTTCCCGGGGCCACGGTCCACATCTCCGGCACGACCTGCTCGGGCGATGTCTACGTCTCGAATCAGTCCACGACACGGTTGCTCTCGGGCCATGCCAGCGAGACCGGCGCGACCGGGCAGGTCTCCGTGCACATGAAGCAGAAGATCATCGGCGCCAGCGGACTGTGCTTGAAGCTCATGGCAGGCGACAGCGAGGAAACGCAGACTGGCTGGTTCGCCTGGAAGCGCATGCCCATCGGCCAGAACTGCCGCAGCCTGGCCGATAGCCCCTGGCCGGTGAGAGCCGGTCCGCCAACGACCGGCGCTCACCGCTAAAAGCGGCGGCTACTTGCGCGCCTTGAAGGCGGCGGCGCCGGGATAGATGGCCGACTTGCCCAGCTCTTCCTCGATGCGCAGCAGTCGGTTGTACTTGCACACGCGCTCGGAGCGCGCCAGCGAGCCGGTCTTGATCTGGCCCGAGCGGGTGGCCACCGCGAGATCCGCGATGAACGCATCCTCGGTTTCGCCCGAACGGTGCGAGATGATGGTCGTCCAACTCTGTCCCTGGGCCAGGGCAACCGAGTCGAGCGTTTCGGTCAGCGAGCCAATCTGGTTGACCTTGACGAGCAAGCTGTTGCTCGCGCCCTTGTCGATGCCGGTTCTGATGCGGTCGACGTTGGTGACGAAGAGGTCGTCGCCCACGAGTTGCACCTTGGCGCCGAGCTCCTTGGTCAACAGCACCCAGCCGACCCAGTCGTTCTCGGCCATGCCGTCCTCGATGGAGACGATGGGGAACTTCGCGATGAGACCGCGGTAGAAGGCGACCATTCCCTTGGCGTCGAGGACCTTCTTTTCGCCGGCCATGTTGTACTTGCCGGTTTGCTTGTCGAAGAACTCGCTGGATGCGACGTCGAGCGCCAAGGCCACGTCCTTGCCGACCTTGTAGCCCGCCTTGGTGATGGCCTCGCTGATGCACTCGAGCGCCGCCTCGGCCCCGGGCAGGTCGGGCGCGAAACCGCCCTCGTCTCCCACGCTGGTCGACGCCTTCTGGTCGTGCAGAATCTTCTTCAGGGTGTGGAAGACCTCGGCGCCAGCACGCAGCGCCTCGCGGAAGGATGGCGCGCCCTGAGGCACGATCATGAACTCCTGGAAATCGAGCACGTTGTCGGCGTGTGCTCCGCCGTTGATGATGTTCATGAGGGGCACGGGCAGGATGCGGGCGTTGGGGCCCCCCAGGTACCTGTACAGCGGGATGTCGAGCGTTTGCGCGGCGGCGCGGGCGGCGGCGAGGGAAACCCCGAGGATGGCATTGGCACCGGCCTTGGCCTTGTTGGGTGTGCCGTCCTTGGCCAGCATGGCGGCATCGAGCCCAGCCTGATCGAATGCGTCGCGACCTACCACGACCGGGGCGAGGATCTTGGAAACGTTCGCGACGGCCTTCAACACGCCCTTCTTCTGGTAGCGCTTGGCATCGCCGTCGCGCAGCTCCAGCGCCTCGTGTTCGCCGGTGGACGCGCCCGAGGGCACCGCGGCCATGCCGCAGATGCCGGAATCGAGATGGACCTCGCATTCGATGGTGGGATTCCCGCGTGAGTCGAGGATCTCGCGGGCCACGAGTCGCTTGATGGTGGCTGTTTTCATGGTGGGGCAAGCCTACCCACGCCGCGCCGACGCGCCAGCAGGAAAAGTGGCTAGTTCACCGTGGCGCAGAACTGCTTGGTCTGCACGCCGTCGCCGCCGGACCAGACTTCGAACCCGGCAAAGACAAGGCTGAGGTACATGGAGCTGGTGATGCCGTATTTCTGGGTCACGGCGTCCTTTATGAAGTTGTTGAGATCGAAGGCCAGCTCATCCAGGGGCGTGCTGCTCACGTAGGAGATGCACGGCGGATCGGTGCTGCTGTCGACCCAGACGTCCCAGGTTCCCGGCATTCCGGTCACGGTTTTGCCCGGGTAGTTGGGAACCACCCCAGTCGCTTGGCCGGTTCCGCCGCGTGGCTGGCGAGCCGAGGGCTTGTACAACCACACCATGAGATAGGCGCCGCCCTTGCCCGGATTGCTCGAGGTCAATCCGAGCACGTTGCCGCTGGAGGTGAACCAGACGTCGTACGTGGCATTCATGTTCGAGGTGTCGAGGGAGCTGGCGTTGGTCGAGAAGATCGTCGGAACCGACTGGATGGCGGACACCTGCTTGGGCAGGTTGCTATCCACCGTCGTATGGCCCTGGTAGGAGCCGATGAAAATGGTCGGGAACCCCATCGGGTTGCCGTCGCTCGCCGGCACGGAAGCGCCCTGCGAATTGCCCACGGTCATCGACAGGCCATCCAGCTTCACGGTCTGGCCCGAGAACTTGTGCCACCAGTTGGTCATCGTGTAGTAGGTCTTGGTCGAGCCGGTCACGGCGATGGAGCCGTTTTCGTACTGCTTCGTGAACGAATGCTGCGTCGTGGACGTGTCCGTGCAATCCACGGAGGCGGTGGTCCCGCCGCTGGCCGTGGTTCCACCGGTGGCCGTGGTCCCACCGCCGGCCGTGGTGCCCCCGCTGCCACTCGATCCGCCGGTAGCGGCCAATCCACCGGTTCCACTATTTCCCCCCGAAGCCGTCCCGCCACCGGTGCCGCTGGAACCGCCCGCGATGGTCGCTCCGCCCGAGCCGGTACTTCCACCCGAATCGTACCCGCCGCCGCCGGCGGTGCCGCCAGAGTCAGTCGATCCGCCGGATGAAGTCGCTCCGCCCGTGCCGGTTCCGCCCGAGGCAGCGTTTCCGCCCGAACCCATCCCGCTGCCGCCGGTAGTGCCACCCGAGGCAATCCATCCACCGGACGAAGTCGCGCCACCCGTGGAGGAGTTCCCGGCCGTGGCCGATGTTCCTCCGCTTGCACTGGTGCCTCCCGATCCGGTAGCGCCTCCTGCCCCACCTCCCCCCACACCCCGCACGCTACAACCCACGAGCGGGCCAGCGAACAGCACAAATACCGTGGTCCAGGCGATCGAGCGATCGATTCTCATGGCGTGTCCTTCCTGAAACGAGCGAATTCCACCCCGCAGAGCCCCTGGCAAAGCGAGCGAGTTTAATACACGCGACACAGCAAGGACGGGAACGCGCCGCACGCGAAAGATCGCAGCCGCGGCTCAGTAGTATTCGATTTCGCCAGCGTCGTTGAGGCGAATGTTGCGGTGCCGGTGAGCGCCGCTGAAGCGCTCAATCTCGCGAACCCATTCGGAATCTTGATAGTGATTCACCATGAACTCCGCTTCGCCGCGCGCATCCGTACGCTGCTCGTTGTCGGCCAGGGCATGGATCAGGATGGAATGCCGCTCAGGCGCCATGGCGCTATCGGGGAAGCGACGATTGCCCTCGCGAGCGAGCTTTATGGCCGAAGGGTTCTGCCCGGCAGCCCTGGCGGCGCGCAAGCGCTCCATGAGCTTGCTCTCGGTGAGCGGGGCGGGCGGGGCTGGTGAACGGGCGTCACGAGACGACGTTGCCATCTGAACGGGGGGCGTGGCCTTGACCGGGAGGGCTGGCAACGGGGGCGGCGGTTTCACGAGCCGCGGTGGGGTTTCCCCGGCCGCCGTCCGGGAGGGCTCGACAAATACTCCCTTGTCTTGCGCCCCGCCCCGCGATGTGGACTCCGACCGCGAAACGACGAACACGGCGGCGACAAGGAGTGCCGCCGCGACGATTGCCAGACGCGAGACCGATTTCTTCGACACCACGGATCCCTATGGGCAGGCGTCAACGGTCGCCTGTTGAGCCGTGTACAGGTTCTTCATCGGTGTCTGCATGGAAGGCCACTTGTAGTTCCCGTTCCCTTCCGTATAGGACCACGCCCAGGCTCCGTCGTATCCGCTGTCGAAGAGGTAGGTGAAGCTGTCGTTGACCGCCACCGGCGAGGTATCCGTCGAGTAAGCCGCGAATTCACCGATGACCAGCTTCTTGTCGGGCATGTTCCAGAAGGACCGTGGATTGGCGAAGACGTTGTTCCCTGAACCGTTCACCTGGTAGTAGTGCACTTGGTAGAAGTCGAGCGTTCCGGTCGACTTTCCGCCAACCGCGACCAGCGCGCTGTCGGTGTACTTGCTCCTATAGTCCATGGTCTGCGAGCCGTTGGTCACCGGAACCGTGGGGTCGGCGGCTTTGATGGCGGCCGCCCACCAATTCACGGCTTTCTGAATGACCGAAATGTCGACCTTGAATTTGGTCGCCCAGCCCGTGGTGGACATGCCCTCGGGCTCATTGAAGATTTCGTACGCGTAGAGCCCCGGCGTGCCCTTGAGGGCCTGCACCAAGGGCGTGAGGTAGTTGTCGATGTAGGACTGGCGAAGCGAGTCTGTAGAGAGCAGGGCTTGGTTCTGTGTGGCGGCATTGCCCGCGTTGTCCTGAGCCATGTCGAAGGACCAAAGGCTGATGTCCACGGCGATCTTGTTGGAGTTGGCGGCTGCCAGAATGGCCTTCACCCCATCGATGTGTGACTGCGGGAGAGTCTTGACCGTGCCATCGGAGTTGTACCCCGGCGTGACGGTGCCATTGGTGTGAAACCACCAGCGAACCACCCGTCCACCGTTGTCGTAGGTATCCTTGAAGATCTTGTTGAAGACGTCGATCTGCGGATTCGGTACGTCGTTGGCAAAATTGACCCACGCAACGTTCAGGCCGCTGGAGAAGGTGCAGATCTGCTTGCCGGCCGTCGATCCCCCCGTACCAGTCGCACCGCCGGTGCCAGTAGCGCCACCCGTGGCAACGGCTCCACCTGTTCCGGTCACGCCACCACTGCCCGGCGCGCCTCCAGTCCGTACGACGCCATCCTGTCCGGCATCCGGGCCGGTCGATCCGCCGCCGCCTGCAGCGGCATCCGAAGTTCTGCCGCCGCTGCCTCCAAAGCCCGTCATGGCGCCGGTCCCACTGCCGCCTGTGCCTGGGCTGCCGCCAGTCCCACTACCGCCCGTGCCCGGGCTGCCGCCGGTCCCGCTTCCACCTGTGCCCAAGTTGCCGCCTGACGCGTACCCGCCGCTGCCGCCCGGGGCATTTCCCCCCGAACCACCTGAACCATTTCCACCACTGCCGCCGCTCTGATTGCCGCCGTTTCCCGAACCAGACTGGCCACCCGTCTTCGACGACTGACCTCCGTTGCCTTGATCGCCGCATCCCGGAGCTATCAGCAGGACCGCCATCAGAGAGCCGAATACCCTGTGGAGCTTCATGCTTGCCTCCAGTCTTCATCGACACGCAACGAATCCCATGCGCTGGCCGGCTTCTTGGCCGCCCTCGCTATCGACCGCCAACCCCTGGTACCAACGATCCCAGCCTCCTTGGCGAATGTTCGAAGTGGAGCTTGCTCAACGACCCTGCAGTCGCACGCGGACGGCGGCCACCGAGCCAGGTGCGTCCCTCGCTCAGCCGTCGACCTTGCAATCGACGACCGTCGCCACCTCGGTCTCTTCCGGATTCGACCAGGTGCCGGTTGCGAGCCAGCGCACCTTCACGCCGCCCACCCTGCCCAGGATCTTGAGATCGCACTTGGCCGTGAAGCGCTTGAGCAGGTCGCGCGGCTTGTCGGGCGGCTCGGCCTTGTAGCGTTCGGCAAGCGCTGGCTGGAGAAAGAGACCCGGGATCAGGTAGAGCTTGCGGTCGGTCGTGTAGAACGGCTTGAGTTTGTCCTTCTCGGCATTGTTGCGCGGCATGTTCTCGTCCGAGAATCCGCAATTGAACGAACCGATGCCGGTGGCCGCCGCGCAGTCCACGTCGGCGCGATCCGACGTGACGAGCGTGATGTCGGCCGAGACGGTGCTGCCCGGCGTGTTGGGTTCCTGCGGAGTGCCCTTCATGGCCAGTGCCGCGCCGATGATGACGACCGCCGCCACCCCGAGCCCGATGAAGATCCGACGACGCGCGATCTCGGCTGGTGTCGAGCTCTCGGAAGGTGCTGCTTCCTCGGAACCTGATGCTGGCGTTTCAGAACCCGTCGCTGACGCTTCCGGCGCGGCTTCCGGCGCCTTCGAGGTTTCGGCTTGTGGTTGGGCGTCTTCCTTCTTGTCCTGTTCGCTCTCCACGTTGCTTGTCCTTTCGTCTTCGCGGTTTCGCAAGTCCGTCCGGCTTACCACGGCCTTCAGGCTGGATCCACGCCTATACGACGCA
>Ga0210133_1000256_pt1 | contig 20854 bp, 18 predicted proteins | sample Joice_ThreeSqC_D_2_FD_184874 | JGI IMG/M metagenome (GOLD analysis project Ga0210133, IMG submission 184874) | Wetland microbial communities from San Francisco Bay, California, USA, that impact long-term carbon sequestration - Joice_ThreeSqC_D1... | ecosystem: Environmental > Aquatic > Marine >...
ACCTGAAGAAAACCGCCCCAGCTGCTCGCGCCACTCTTGTGGAGTCGTTCCAGATACACTGTGGCGCCAGAGGAGCCCCTTGCGCGCAGTTGCGGCCGTGAAGGCGATTTCGACAAGGTCGTCAGGCGCCGTCTGAGTGAGAAACTCCCGGAATACGTTGACCTGCCGCTCAAGCCCTTGCGCGGACTTCGCCGAGAGTACCAGCGGACACGCTTGCAAGGCTCTGCCACGTTCGCGTTGCGGCTTTTCGGGGTACTCCTCGATGATGACCTGGGCGTTGGTCCCCCCCACTCCAAGCGAGTTGATCGCCGCGCGACGCGGGCCAGAAACTGGCCAGGGAATCGCGGTGTTGTTGACGAAGAACGGCGTCCTGTCCAGCTCCAGCCTCGGATTGGGGGCGGAGTAGAACAGCGTGGCTGGTATGCGAGCGTGCTGGACGGCAAGCACGGCCTTGATGAACCCCGCAGCACCGGCAGCATGGTGCTCGACGGCGTGGCCCGGGCGGCCGGCGTCGTGCCCGCGAGGGCGATGATGATGGCGGCGGTGACGCCGACCCGCGTTCAGGTTGCGGAGGTCAACTCGGGGTAGTCACCGGCCCCACGCGAGGACAAGGGGGCAGCGTCGATGCGTAGGCAGGACTTGCCCGGGTCGCTCTGCGGTGCCCCATGCAGCAGCCAGGAGGCCGTGGTGGTTGCCCAGGGGGCTGGGGCAGGGGAGGGTGCCCTAAATAGAATTTCTGGCCTCTCGCGGCAGTCCAACCAAGGTGGCAGGAGCGAATCGCCTCTTCTAACGCGGCAGGAGGCGGCGCGATTCTGCCGCGTGTCCGTTCGCACTTTCGAGCGGATGGTGCAGCCTAAGCTTGGCTCGATCAGAATTGGCTCGCGCGTGCTCTTCCTTCATGAGGAGATCGAACGATGGCTCGAACAGCAACAGGTTGGAAGCTCTCCTTGGACGCTCGCACGGGCATCCAGCAAGTCCGGTTCACGCACAAGGGCCAACGCTACTCCTTCACCACGCGCGAACGAGATTCTGAAGAGGCTTCAAGCGAAGCAGCCCGCATCTACGCCGAGGTTGTTTCCGGTCGGTGGTCACCTGGCAAGGCACTGACCATCCCCAGGGGCAAGCCGTTCAACGAGGTAGCAGCGCTCTGGCTCGCTGACATCGAACCAAGCATCGATCCGAAGACATTCACTCTCTACATGGACACCTATGTATCGACGCACTTCGCGCCGTTCTTCAAGACCATCGACCGGCTCACCACGGTCGGGGGTGAGGACTACATCGCGTCTCGGCTGCGAAAGGTAGGACGGGACACGGTGACGAAGGAACTGTCCGTCCTGCGCCGCCTGGCGAAGTGGGCGCATCGCCGCGGGTATCTTGAGGCGATGCCCGAAATCGAAGTACCTGGGACCCGTGTGCTCGGCCATGCCGCAGAGTCCGCTCGCAAGGAGGTTTTCCTGATCTTCCGAGAGAAGGAGGTGGCGGCGATCATTGCCAAGTTGCCTGAGTACGCGACGATCAACAAGTCGAGCCAGAAGTTCTCGGTCCGTGCCCGCTTCGAGGTTGCCTGGGAGACGGGGTTGCGACCTGCCACGCTGGATAAGCTTTCGGTGCCGGAGAACTACCGGCCAGGCTCCGCAGTTCTCACCATCACCGATGAGATGGACAAGAATCGTTTTCGGCGCGAGCTGCCCTTGAGCGAGGCAGCACGCCGGGCTCTTGATTCGGTTTGCCCCTCGATGGGAATCATCTTTGGCGCCCACGATTTCCGAGCATCGCTACGGGCCGCAGCGACCGCGGCTGGCATCGACGCCTATCGGGCCGAGCGAATCTCGCCCTACGATTTTCGCCATTCGCGCCTGACCCATCTGGGGCAGGTCACGGACAACCTGTCGGGCATCATGTTCCTGGCGGGCCACCGCCAGCCGTCCACCACGGCGAAGTACATGCGCCCGCAGAAGGCTGCAGCCGAGGAGGTCTTGCAGGCCGCAGCCGCCGCCGGGAAGCCGGAATTGTGGCGACATACTGGCTACAAAACTGGCAACGCAAAGCGACGAGTTTCGGCCCGAAATCAGGGCAACAAAAAAGCCCCTGATTCCAGGGGCTTCCGTGAACGAAATGTGGAGCTGATGGGGATCGAACCCACGGCCTCTAGAGTGCGATTCTAGCGCTCTCCCAGCTGAGCTACAGCCCCCCACCCGGCGAACCGAGTGCAGGGATTGTACTTACGGCGATCCGGTTTGCAACCGCGAACTCATCTGGGCGTATTCTCCGACCGTGGGACGCAGGGACAACAGCGATTGCGACGCCACCTCGGTGCCGCCGAAACCGGGCAAGATTCGCGCGGACGTCGCGGTTTTCGAGCAGGGGTTGGCCGGTTCGCGCGAGCGGGCGCGCGCCCTGATCCTGGCCGGGCAGATCCTGTGCGGCGACAAGCCTATCGACAAGGCCGGGGAGCTCCTACCGGCCGGCGCGGTGTTGCGCCTGCGCGGCGAGCCCATGCCCTATGTGTCGCGCGGCGGGCTCAAGCTGGCCCACGCTCTCGATACCTTCAAAGTCGACGTAGCGGGCGCGGTGGCCGTGGACATCGGTGCCTCGACGGGAGGATTCACCGATTGCCTGCTCCAGCGTGGGGCGAGCCGCGTTTACTGCGTCGATGTCGGCCACGGGCAGCTCGACTGGAAGGTCGCGTCGGATCCGCGTGTGGTGGTCATCGACCGGACCAATATCCGGCACATGCCGGCCGAGCGCATTCCCGAACGTTGCACGCTTGCCGTGATCGATGTGTCGTTCATCTCGCTTCGCCTGGTGCTGCCCGCGCTGCCGGGGCTGCTCGTGCCGGGCGCGCCGGCGGTGGTCTTGGTCAAGCCGCAGTTCGAGGTGGGGCGGGAGAAGGTCGGCAAGGGCGGCATCGTGCGCGATGAGAACGATCGCCGGCAAGCCATCGCCGACGTGGCCGCCGCCGCGCAGTCACTCGGGTTCGCGGTTCTGGGCGAGACGGCGTCGCCCATCACCGGCGGCAAGGGAAACGTGGAGTTCTTGCTGCACCTGAGGTTACCATCGTCGTCATGAAGATCCTGCTCACGGGCGCTGCCGGGTTCATCGGGTCGCACCTCGCCGAGCGGCTGTGCGGCCGCGGGGATCAGGTGACCGGGTTCGACAACTTCGATGCGTTCTACCCGCGAGGGGTGAAGGAGCGGAACCTGGCCGGGCTGCGGGCGCATAGCGATTTTTGCTTGGTCGAGGGCGATCTCACGGATCCGAACGACGTGGAACATGCCTTCGAGGTGGCGGGTCCGCTCGATGCCGTGGTGCACCTGGCCGCGCTCGCTGGCGTGCGGCCGTCTATCGCCAGTCCTCGTCGATATTGGAACGTGAACGTGAACGGGACCTTGCACCTGCTTCACGCCTGCCAAGGCCAGGCCGTCAAACGCATCGTGTTCGCCTCGTCGTCGTCGGTCTACGGCATGGACAGCGAGGTGCCTTTTGCGGAATCCGACCCGTGCAGCCGTCCGCTGTCGCCTTATGCCGCGACCAAGCGCGCGGGCGAGCTCATTGCCTTCAACCAGCATCACCTGTGCGGCGCAGCCGTGACCTGCCTGCGCCTGTTCACCGTGTATGGCCCGCGCCAGCGCCCCGACTTGGCCATCCACAAGTTCACGCGCCTCATCGCCGCGGGCAAGACCATCGAGCTCTTCGGCAACGGCACCTCGTCGCGCGACTACACTTTTATCGACGACATCCTCGACGGGATGTTGGCGGCAGTGGACCAGCAGGTGAGCGATGCAAATATCGCCTACCGCATCTACAATCTGGGTGGCTCGCAATCCACCACGCTCAAGGAGCTGGTCGACCGCATCGCGGCGGCCCTGGGCAAGCGGGCCATCATCGAGTGGTCGCCCGAGCAACCCGGCGACATGAAGCACACCCTGGCTGACGTGAATCTGGCGCGGGACCAACTTGGCTATTCGCCCAAGGTCTCCCTGGACACTGGCATTCCCCGCTTCGTCGAGTGGTGGCGAAGCGCGAATCGCTAACTTCATTCGGGGTAGCTGATCTCCGCGATGGTCAGCTCGCGCTGGCCCTTGTCCCAGCGGACAAGGACCGTGTCCCCCACGCCCTTGCCGAGCAGGGCGCGGCCCACCGGCGACTGCCATGAGATGGCACCACCGGCACTGTCGATCTCGTCCGAGCCGACGATGCTGAAGCTCTTGCTCTCGCCCTCCTCGTCCTCGACCGTGACGGTGGCGCCGAAGAAGACGTGATCACGCCGCTTTTGCTCGCGCGGGTCGACGATCACGGCGATGTCCAGGCGCTTGCCGAGAAAACGCATGCGTCCGTCGATCTGACGCAACTGCCGCTTGCGGTAGATGTACTCGGCGTTCTCCGAACGGTCACCTTCGGCCGCGGCGTCGGATAAGGCGCTCACCACCTCGGGACGCTTCTTGGTCTGCAGGAAGTCGAGCTCTGTGGTCAGCCTGCGATAGCCGGCCGGGGTGATGTAGTTCTTTTCGCCCTTGGGAGACTTCTCCGCGGGCGGATCCAGGGTTTTGCGCGCCATGACTGCAACCCATCATAGGATAGGGATCGATTTTCGAGAAAACTGGTGTAGAGCAAGGCCATCATGCTTGGAACCGTCGAAGCCCTCATAGCCGCCGTGAAGTTCGATTCGAATGGCCTGGTGCCGGTGATCGCGCAAGATCGCGCTACTGGCGTGGTGCGCATGCTGGCCTGGGCCAACAGCGAGGCCCTGCGCGCCACCATCACCAAGGAACGCGCCACCTTCTGGAGCCGCTCGCGCAGCGAGCTGTGGGAGAAGGGCGCGACCAGCGGCAATTCGATGAAAGTCCACGACGTGCGCATCGATTGCGACGGTGACGCAATCCTCTATGTCGTCGACGCCATGGGACCGTCGTGCCACACCAATGCCACCTCGTGCTTCTTCCGCGCCGTCACCCCTGACGGCCTCAAGAGCGACGACGGCCCTGCCGGCTTCAACAAAGTCTAGCGGGGCGGTTTGCGACTCGACGAAGCCGCGGCTGAAATCCTGCGCCCCGGTGGAGCCCTGGCCGAGGCTTTGCCGGGCTTCGAGTCGCGCGCCGGGCAGCTCGCCATGTCCAGGCGCGTGGCGCGTGCCATCGATCTCGACGAACGGCTGCTGGTCGAGGCGGGAACGGGAACGGGCAAGACCATCGCCTACCTGGTGCCCGCGATTCTCTCGGGCCGCCGGGTAGTGGTGTCCACCGGCACGCGCACGTTGCAAGACCAGATCGCCAAGGTGGACCTGCCGCGTTTGCAACGCGTGCTGGCACAGCCGTTCACCTTCGCGGTGATGAAAGGCATCGGCAACTACGTGTGCTTGCGCCGCCTGGCCGAGCATCGGCGGCAGCTCGCCATCTCGTCGATGGTGACGCCAGCGGCACAGCGTGTGCTGGCTTGGGCGGAAGGCAGCGCGACCGGCGATCGGGCCGAGCTCGACGGCGTACCCGAGGACGCGGCGATCTGGCGCGAGATCACTTCGAGTCCGGAAACCCGCCTGGGCAAGCGTTGCCCCTTCGTCGCAGACTGCTTCGTCAGCGCCATGCGCCGGCGCGGCTCGGAGGCGCAGGTGCTCGTGGTGAACCACCACCTTTTCTTCGCCGATCTGGCCCTGCGCAGCCGCTTTCCCGAAGCGCAGGTCCTGCCACCCTACGAGGCGGTGGTGTTCGACGAAGCGCACCAGCTCGAGGATATCGCCACCGAGATCTTCGGTGTGCAGACTTCGTCCTTGCGCCTGTTCGCACTGGCGCGCGACGTGGAGCGTGCGCCGGCCGGGCTCATTGCTGCGGGGCGCGTGACGTCCGTGGCGCGGCGTCTCGAGGCCGCGACGCACGTGCTGTCGCAAGCGCTGCGCGCGCGCCTGCCGCGCAAGTCGGGGGAAGGAGACGACCTGCGCATGCCCATGCCCGACGACCTGTGGCAAGGCGAGGTGCTCAGTCGCTACCACGAGCTCGATACCGTTCTCGAGGAGACCGTGGCCGTGCTAGGGCGCTTGGCCGAGGACGACGGCAGCGAGCTTCTGGCCAAGTCCCCGCCCGCGCCGGACAAGGCCGCAGTGCTGGCTGGGCTGTCGGCCCGCGCGGCCAACCTGCGTACCGATCTCGGCGAGATTGCGGGCAGCGCGCGCCGGGATTCCGTTCGCTGGATCGCACTTTCGGCGCGCAACGTGACCCTGCGGGCCTCGCCGGTGGACGTGGCGCCGCTTCTGCGCGACAGCTTCGATCGCCACGCCGGACCGCTGGTCTTCACCTCGGCAACCCTGTCGACCGTGGGCTCGTTCGCCTACATGCGCGAACGGCTGGGGCTCGCAGACACCGCAGCCGAGGCCGCGTTCGCCTCGCCGTTTCGCTTCGACCAGCAGGCGCTGCTCTACATCGCCGAGGATCTGCCCGATCCGACCCACGAGGGGTTTGCTCCCGCTGCCGCCCAACGCGCGCTGGAACTGTGCCGGCTCTCCCGTGGTCGCGCCCTTCTGCTCTTCACCAGCTTTCGCAACCTGCGCATCGCCGAGGAGCTGTTTCGCGCGGATGACGGCTTTGCCTTGCTGGTGCAGGGCCACCGGCCGCGCCATGTCCTACTCGACGAGCTACGCACGCGCGTGGGCTCGGTGCTCTTGGCCACGCAGAGCTTCTGGGAGGGCGTAGATATCCCTGGCGAGGCCCTCTCTCTCGTCGTGATCGATCGCTTGCCCTTCGCCGTGCCCGACGATCCGCTGACCGCATCGCGCATCGAGCGCATTCGCGAAGAGGGCGGTGATCCTTTCGGTAGCTACCAGATCCCCCGCGCCGCACTTTCGCTCAAGCAGGGCTTTGGCCGCCTCATTCGCAGCCGCAAGGATCGCGGGGTGGTGGCCATTCTCGATGGCCGCATCACGCGCAAGAACTATGGGGCCTCGCTCATCGCCAGCCTGCCCGAGAGCTGCCCGCGCACGTTCACGCTCGACGACGTTCGCAAGTTTTTCTGATGCACCCGGCTATCTAGGTGGGGGACGCGGGACCGGCTACTCATACTCGTCGTAGTCGTCCACCGGCGGGGCACTTTCGTACGGGTAGCCGTCGTCTTCGTCGTCATCTTCGTTGTCGTCGCTGGCAGCTGCCGGGCCTTTCTGGCCCCCAAATGCAAGCTGTACAGAGAGGCCGCCCTCGACCACCGCGCCCCAGTGGGGTAACCCACTCAAGACTCGCATGTCCAGGGAAATGCCGAAATGGCTCGACAGGTTCCACAGCATTCCCATGGTGGCGCCGAGCAGAAACGTGCCCACCGGGCGCGTGTCGGTCTTCGCAATGGTTCGGTTCCAGTCCACCTCGATCTGATCGTTCGCGTTTTGGGAGACGACCGCCACGGGCTTGACCGGGAAGCGGACGTAACCGCCTCCGAGATCGGCCGAATACGAGAACCGCAGGTTGCCCCCGCTGGAGATGTCGAGGTACCCGATGGCCCGCCCGAACGCCGCAGGAGCCATGGTCGTGGGGCTGCCCGAGATGCTGGCGGCGAGTTGAACCGGCCTGCCTGTCTCCGGGTCCGGGTAGACCGCCTGTTGCTGCTGGATAAACTCGAGCCGGCCTTGCAGGGCAAGACCGAAGTTGTCGGACACCATGTAACCCACCTCGGGAAGAAGATGGTATGAGCCGGTTGTCGTGGTCAGGGCGCTGACCCTGACGTTGCGCTCCCACTCCAGGCTTCCGGCGGGAACGAAACCCCAGCCCAGGCCGCCCCCCATGCCAAACCAAACCGCGCCCTCGCGACGGCGGTGCAGACCGGCCAAGTATTCCTCGGCCTTCAACTCATCCCTGATGTGCTTCATGGGATCTTCGCTGTCACCACCACTGCTGTACGAGCTGCCCTTGCGGACCGCAATAACCGACGGGCTGTCGATCTGTCCATTGCTCGCCACCTGATTGTCCGAACTGTCCCGCGCATCGAAGTAGATCTGCAGAACGCCCTTCTTCATCAGGTTTCCCGGCAAGGTCACGATGTACCACCCCTTGGGGGTGCGCCGCATGCCCAGCGACTGGAACGCCTCGACTCCGCGAGGCCGATAGTGTACCTCCACGCGCATGGCATTGAGGCCCGGCTGCAACGCACAGCGAATGGTGAGCGCCTTCTTGGGGGGAACCACCTCCGGCACCGTGCACATCAGGGGGGCCGGCAAGCTCGCAGGCAGGTCCGGCTCGTCCCCGCCGTCGTCGCTGATTGTTACCGGACCGCTGGCCAGGGGTGGTGGGGCGGCCGGCCGGGGTTGAGGGCTCGGGGTAGCAATCGGCTGCCCGCCCTCGGGCTCGTCCGTCGCAGAATCGAACACTGCTTTCAGATCAGGGTTGTCAATCGCAGGCGTGAGCTGAATGTCGGGGCGGATCTTCTTTGAAATCGCGAAGTTCTTGATCGCGGCTTCCCGATCCTTGAATCCCACCCAGTAGACCGCGCCCAGGTGCAAATAGGTGCGCGCGGTCATATTGTTGCTCTCAAGACCCGCTGCATTGGCTTCGTCGATCGCCTTGAGCAGCAGATCCTTGGCGGTTTGCCAATCCTTGGCGTCCCAGGAGAGCAGCGCCTGCTTGTTGAGCTCGACCATCTTCTCGCGCGACTTCCTCGGATCCGCAGCGCGAGCGCTGTCAGACAAGAGTGTGATGACCGCAGTACAAACTGTCAGTACGCAAGCGAGAGATCGAGCCGCGGAGAGGCTTAGAGCCGGGTATTTGCGTTCTTTGTGGTACATAGTATCGGTGCCTTGCTGGGGTCCTTCGGCGCGACGACGAGCGCCGGGTTGAGCTAGCCCTGTGGGCTCAGTTCGTCGGCCAGTCTCCTGCAATTGGGGTGCCTTGCGCAAGACACTCCGTTCGTTTGTGCCTGGTAAGGGATCCCACGCTCGAACGAGGCATTTCGTCTCGCGTGGCAGACCGCCACACCGATGCTGATCCCGAGGTTGTACGGTGACAGGCCATAGGGCGACGGAAGCTCCGCCCTTCCGCACAATCGTCCCCCAGGGCTACGGCACGGGTAACCTCGGGATGTGGGGGCGGCTCGACGTGGCTAATTGGCGGTTCCTTGAAGATTGTCGAGCGAAGGCAGATCCGAAAGATTGGGCTGAAGCACAATCTCGATTCGGCGATTCTGCGCGCGGTGCTCGGGGGTGTCATTGGCGGCCACCGGGTCGAACTCCCCGAAGCCGGCGGCGGAGATCTGCTGCGGCTTCATTCCGTTGGCAATCAGGAATCTCACCACTTCCACGGCGCGTGCGGTGGACAGCTCCCAGTTGGAGGGGAACCTGGCCGTGTGAATGGGAACGTCGTCGGTATGCCCGGCGACCTGGTACTTGCGGTCGGTGATCCCGGCTAGCACCTGCGCCACCTTGGCCAGCGATGTCTCGCCTGCGGGCTTGAGGTTGGTCTTGCCCGAGTCGAAGAGCACGTCGGATTCGAGCGCAATCAACATGCGGCCGTCGCGAATGATCACCTTCAACTGTCCGGAGTCGATCATCGAGCGCAGCTTCTCCATCAGCTTGCGGAAGGTCGCGGCGCGAGCCTCTGCGGCCAGCTTCTGTTTGCGCAGCTCTTCTAGCCGTGACTTGGCGTCTTCCAAGGTTTGCGCGAGATGGCCCTTCTCCGAGGTCAACTTGTCCACATTCTGGCCCAGCCTTTCCAGACGCGCCTTGAGCTCACCCACCAATGCGGTGGAGTCGTTCAGCGACGCCTGAAGTGCGTCGCGCTCGGCCACGGTGGCGTTCACTTTCGCCTCCAAGTCCGCGCTCTTCTTCTCCAGGTCGGCGATCTGTGCCTTGAGCGCGGTCTCTCGCTCGGCCGCGGCCTTGTCGTGGTCAGCCGTGATCTGTTGTAGCTCGGCGACTTTCTTGTCGAAGGTTCCCGTGGTCACGCAGCCGCCGACGAGCAGGCTCCCGGCCAGGACGTAGAGGGCAAGGTTCTTCATGGCACTACGTATAACGCCAGGTTCGGCGCGTGCCAATGGCAGAGCGCGGCGGCGCCCACGAACCGCTCCATCGGCTCTGTCAAAGGTCGATGACCTCGACGACATCTTCCGCTGAAGCCTTCTGTGTCATCGTCAGAAGCTCGTCCATCAACGTGCCGAAGACAGCTTGCAAGCTTTCGCCGCGCAGTTCGAGAAGTGGCACCGTCCCGATGTGCTCGTCGACCAGCATGGTCTCCCCATGCTCCGGCGGGGGCCAAACCAGATTCAGCACCGCCAGGGTTCGAGCGCTGATGGCAAGCTGCTTGAGGGGAAGGTGGGCAAGTCCCCTCTGGGCCGCCGAGAGCTCCTCATGGAGAGCGCGTGCGTTCAGCTTGATGGTCTTGCCTCCGAGCGCCTCGGTCATGCTGTGCACCAGGGCGAATTTCGGGCTAGGCGCTCCACCTTCGAGGTGATGCATGATGTTGTCCCGAAGTAGCGCATAGACAATCCAGCGTTGCTCCACCCCGCCGGTCTTGCCCTTGAAGAACAAGCTCATGAAGTACTCCTTCGCCTGTGTGTATTCCTACCAGAGCCAGCAGCAAGCTCAAGCGGGCACCCCGCGAGCCGCGCCGGGCGGGCGTGCATGAGGCGTGCACGAAGCGTGGATGAGGAGGGTGTGGTGCCGGGCGCCAGCTCGGGCCGCGGCTACTTCTTGTCCCGTGCCTTTTCCAGCTCTTGCACGGCATCGGTGATGCGGGCGAAGATCTTCGCGAGCTTTTCCCGAAAACTTCCCAGGTCTTTGCCGAAGTAGCGATCGGGATGAAGCTCCTTCGAGGCGGCGGCAAACGCGCGTTTGATGGTGGCCTTGTCCGCGTTCTCGGGCACGCCGAGCAGCTCGTGGGCGGTGAGCTTGCGCAACCGGCGGTGGAGACGAACGATGCGCCGCTTGGTTTCCACCGGAAGATCGTGCCCCTCGATGAGGTCTGCAGGCGCGACCGGCTCTCCGTCGTCGAGCCGCTCTAGAACCGACCCGGGAATCTTTTCGGCAGGTTCGGACTTGCCGTCGACCCTTTCCCGCGCCTGCCGCAGCATGGCGTCGGTCACCATGATCGGCGGCGGTGTCTTCGGCCCGCGGTCCTGCGAGGGCGACTTCGGGCTGCGCGTGGTCTTGCGTCCCTGCGTGGGTGCCACGACGGTGTCGCCGGGGCCCAGGATGACGGCGGCCCGTTTGAGCTTGCGCAAGATCGCGAGGGTTTCCTCGCGGCCGAGTGAAGACATGCGGCAGATCTCCTCGTAGTTCGCGCGGCCGTCGATGCGCGAGAGCACAAAGCCCTCGACGGGCGTCAGCTTGAGGCGCGTGAGGTCAGCGGAGGTATTGAGTCGCGGCCGATCGGTTTTGGAACCGAGGCCTGAAATCTCATCGGCGGGTGCCACGGGGTAGCCTCATGCTCTTCTTCCTCACCTCACGGCAAAATCCACTCTAGCAGGGCTTTCTGCGCGTGAAGTCGATTCTCCGCTTCCTGCCAGACCAAGCTCGCCGGTCCTTCGATGACCTCGTCGGAGATCTCTTCGCCCCGGTGCGCGGGCAGGCAGTGCAGCACCACGGCCTTGGTGTGAGCGGCGCCGAGGAGCCTGCCGTCGAGGCAGTAGCCGTCGAAGTCGCGGCGGCGGGTTTCCACCTCGTCCTCTTTGCCCATGGAGGCGAGCACGTCGGTGGACAGCACGTGCCGCCCGTCCACTGCCTCACGCGGATTGGTCGTGAGCTGGATGGCACCCTTGCCGGTATTGCGGGCGCGTGCCACGACCTTCGCATCGGGCGCGTAGTTCTTCGGGCAGGCAAGCGCCAGGTCGAGCCCGATTAGCCCAGCCGCTTCGACCCACGTGTTGGCCATGTTGTTGCCATCGCCAACCCAGGCGTAGCGCACACTGCGCAGGACCGAGAGCACGTCCGCCGGCGAGCTCGAGGGACTGGTTTCGCGGCCGGCGACGTGCGCGTACACCGTCTGCAGATCGGCGAGGACCTGACAGGGGTGCAGAAGATCGGTCAGCCCGTTGATCACCGGAACCGAAGCGTACCGGGCCAGCTCCTCCACGCGATCGTGGCCGAAGGTCCGCACCATGATGCCGTGGCAATACCCCGCCATGACCCGCGCCGTGTCCTTGATGGGCTCGCCGCGGCCCAGTTGCGAATCGTTGCGCCCCAGCACCACCGCGTGTCCGCCCAGTTCCTCGATGGCCACCTCGAAGCTCACGCGGGTACGGGTCGAGGCCTTTTCGAAAATGAGGGCCAGCATGCGGCCGGGGCGTGTTGCGTGCGGCTCGCGCATGCGGCGTACGAAGCGCAGCTCTTCGGCGCGGCGGATGAGCTGCGCCAGTTCCGCATCGCTGACATCGAATAGACTGAGAAAATCTCGCTTCTTCTCCATCACATCAACCTTCGGCCAGCACCGTGTCCAGGATGGTCACGGCCTCGTCGATTTCGTCCTTGCCTACCACCAACGGGGGCGCAAAGCGCACCACCTGGCCTCCCGCCACGGTCAGCAGCAAACCCCGGTCGCGGCACTTCTGCACGGTGGGCGCGGCGTCACCCTCGAGCACGAGACCCTGCAGCAGGCCCCTGCCGCGCACCCCGCGCGTCTTCGGCCGGCGGCGCTCGGCCAGGCGCGCCAGCGCCGAGCCCAGGTGAGCCCCGATTTCTTGGCAGTGGGGAAGCAGGCCCATCTCGTCGATGGCCTGCTGGACGTAGAGGGCCGCCGCGCAGGCCAGGGGATTGCCCCCAAAGGTGGAGGCATGGGTGCCTGGCTCGAAGGCCCGCTCGACCTCCGGGTTGGCCAGCATGGCGCCCATGGGCACGCCTCCCGCCAGTCCCTTGGCCAGGGTCACGATGTCGGGCACCATGGCTTCCTTTTCGAAGGCGTAGAAAGTACCCGTACGGCCAACGCCGGTCTGGATCTCGTCGAAGATGAGCAGCGCGCCCCGTTCGGTGCAAAGCCGACGCAATTCCTGAAGGTAGCCCGGCGGCGGCAGGTTGATACCGCCCTCGGCCTGGATGGGCTCGGCGATAACCGCGCAGGTGCGCTCGCTGATCGCGCTGCGCGCGGCCTCGGCGTCGCCGAAGGGGATAAAACGGACTTCGGGCAGAAGCGGGCCAAAACCCTGCCGGTACTTGGCCTGGCCGGTGACCGAGAGCGCGCCCAGGGTGCGGCCATGGAAGCTGCCCTCGAAGGAGAGGATCTCGACACGGTTGGGCTTGCCCCGCACCACGGTTTGGTAGCGCCGCGCGAGCTTCAAGGCCGCCTCGTTGGCCTCGGCGCCCGAGTTGCAGAAGAAACATTTGCCGGCGAACGCGCGCGCGGCCAGCGCCTCGGCAAGTTGGATCTGCGCCTCGATGAAGTAGAGGTTCGAGGTGTGGTGCAGGCGGCCGGCCTGGTGGGCGATGGCCTGCGCGAGTCCTTGGTGGCCGTGCCCGAGGATGCACACCGCGATGCCGGCGGTCATGTCGAGGTAGCGCTGGCCGTCGGAGTCCCACAGGGCGCAGCCTTCGCCGCGTGACATGACGATGGGCGCCCGGCCGTAGTTGTTGATGAGCAATTTCCGCCCGCTGGCGATGAGCTGTTCCGACGTGGACATGGAAAGTCCCGACCATAGCAGAAGCCGCGTCGGAAGTGCGCATCAGGCGATGTCAGCGCCGGCGGGTGTGTAGGGCCAGGCGGAGCAGGTCGAGCCCCCCCCGGAGCGCCGCCAGCGGATGCAACTTCGAGCCGGGGACGTCGCTCCAGGCAAGCAGGGGCTCCTCGCGGATACGGCCGATGTCGGTGGGGGGCACGCCGGCGCGTGGGTGGACCAGCCGTCCGAGCAATTCGACGTCGAAAGCCCAGCGGGATGTGAAGGGCAGGGCGAGCGCGGCGGCCAGCGCTTCCGTGGGGCGAAAGAGCTTGGCCCCGCACTGGGTATCGTAGACCGGCAGGTGAAGGCTCAGGCTGGCGCAGGTCGCGAAGATGCGGCCGATGTAGTGTCGCGTGTTGTTGCGCTTGATGGCGCGTCCGAGAAGTTGCACACGCGATCCCATCAGGATGTCGTGTTTCCCGTCGCGGGCGATGTGGACCAGTCGCACGAGCTCGTCGGGTGGGGTCGCGAGATCGGCGTCGACATACCCGAGGATATCGCACCTTCGGCCAAGTGCGGCGAGCATGCCCTGCCGCACGGCCTCGGCCTTGCCTTGGTTCGCGGCCAGGGTCACGACCTCCAGCGCGTCTGGTTGCTGCTTGGCGAGGGCGCGCAACATGCTGGGCGTTCCGTCTCGCGATCCGTCGTCGACGAAGATCACGCTCGCTGGCGCACAATCGGCGGCCAGCGCCAGGAAGGCGTTGCCGTCGAGGCGGGCCGCTTCCTCGAAGCAGGGAACGACCCATGCGACGTGGCCGCTGGTCATGGGCGTCGAGCCAGCACCCAGGTGGAAAGCCCCGGCAGAGGCAAGCGCCACCTCGTGGCCAGTCGCGAAGTGGCCGCGTCGGCGGCCAAGGCCGTGCTGACCGCTCGGGTGATCATGGCTCCATGATGCCACGTTCCCAGGTCGGTTTCGACATGGCCGGGGCAGGGCGTGGCTTGACTCCTTCCACCCAGGGAGGCCTCACGGAGCTTGGCCAGGGCTCGCGGCAGCAGCAGACACGTGAAGAGCTGGCCATGGTCGACGATGTCAAGTCCCGTCGCCGAGGCGAGTTCCCGCAGCTGGGCTGGCGAGTAGCGCCGCCGGTGTCCGAGCTTGCCATCATGTCCCGAGAAAAGGATGGGATGGGCCGGTGCACTCAACGTGAACCATGTCCCCGGTCGAGCTGCTTTCGCGACTGCCGAGGCAAGCAGCTCTCGATCGTCGTCCGCGTGTTCGAGCACGTCGAGCAGCAGAACCAAGTCGAAGGTGCCGCTGGGGAATTGAGCTGTGAAATCGAGCCCCTGGCCGCATCGCCCTTGCCCGGCGAGCCAGCCTTCGTCGTAACCTGTGTCGAAGCAACTGATCCGCGACACCCCCGGGTGTTCCGCGAGCAGCCGGCCGGCGAAGTACCCATCCCCCGAGCCGATGTCCAGGGCCCGAAGATCGCTTCTCACGAGGTGCTCGCGAAGGAGCCGCAAAAAGAAGTCCGCGCGAGCCACTTCCCAGGGATGGCGCACGAAGGGGCGGGGGGGCAGTTCCTTGAGGTCCATGGGGCTTCTTGCCAAAGTACCATGCCCGCAATCCCTAGAATGACACGCCCCCTGGTGCAGTGTAGTATGCGCTACCTATCCACAACCATAAGGAGAGCACATGAGGAGAAACCGAGGTTTTTCGGCGGCATCCGTCCTGGCCCCGTCCCTGGCAGGCCTTCTGTTGGGTGTTTCCCCGGCCCTTGCCGCGGAAACCGAGGAAGCGGACGCGATCGTCAATCCCCTTGAGATCGGAGTTTTCGGCGGCATTCACTTCTACAACAAGGATCACGGGCTGGGGCGTGATGTCGGGGATACGACCGGCACCTCCCCCGACACGGGTGGGGCTTTCGGTCTGCGCCTTGGCTACAACGTCAACAAGTGGGTCGGGGTAGAAGCCGAAGGGCTGATTTCCCCGACTCGCACACGCAACGACTCGACCCGCGAGATCATTCTCGGCTACCGGGCCCACGTCATCGGCACCTTCCTGCACTCGGGATACGTGCGGCCATTCGTCCTCTTTGGCTATGGCGCGTTGAGTTCGTTCCCCGGCACCTATAACGCCACCGACGGGAACACCTATCCGCGCAGCCGCGACACCGATGGGATGTTCCACCTCGGTATCGGCGCCAAGTTCCCCATCGACGACATGTTCGGCCTGCGCTTCGACGCACGCGGCATGGCCCCCGGGGCGATCGCGCACGAGATCGTCAGCGTGGGCAGCGAGACTGGCTATGGCGGCCCGGATTGGGAGTTGCTGCTTTCTGGCTACATCGGCCTCGGTGGCGAGAAGCCCGCGCCGCCGCCGCCACCGCCACCACCGCCGGTCGTGGTCGAGAAGGACACGGATGGCGACGGCATCCTCGACAAGGATGACAAGTGCCCCAACGAGGCCGAGGACAAGGACGGGTTCGAAGACGAGGACGGCTGCCCGGATCTCGACAACGACAAGGACGGCGTCGCCGACAAGGACGACAAGTGTCCCAACGAGGCCGAGGACAAGGACGGGTTCGAAGACGAGGACGGCTGCCCGGATCTCGACAACGACAAGGACGGCATAGCGGACACTGAGGACAAGTGCCCGAACGAGCCGGAAACCGTGAACGACTACCAGGACGAGGACGGGTGTCCCGACGAGATTCCGGCGGAGGTCCAGAAGTTCACAGGTGTCATCCAGGGCATCAACTTCAAGAGCGGAAAGTCGGACATCACCAGGGGCTCGCACAAGGTGCTCGACAAGGCCGTGAAGGTGCTGACCGACTATCCCGACGTGAAGTTGGAAATCGGCGGCCACACCGACAACGTCGGCAAGGCCGAGTACAACATGGAGCTTTCGCAAAAGCGGGCGGATGCCGTGATGGACTACCTGGTCAGCAAGGGGATCTCGGCGGACCGCTTGACTGCCGTGGGCTACGGTATGGACAAGCCGCTGACCTCGAACAAGACCAAGGCGGACAAGGCCAAGAACCGCCGGACCGAGTTCACGCTCAAGACCCGTAAGTAGACCGGCACGCACCGCAAGGTGCAACGGCCCAAGGAACCGGGGACTTCGCAAGGGGTCCCCGGTTTTCTTTTTGCGCCGCGACCCGTGGACCCGTTCGGGCGAGCTACGGACGTTGGCCGCGGCCGATGCCGAAATAGGTGAAACCGGCGGCACGCACCTCGGAGGGCTCCCAGATGTTGCGCCCGTCGAACACCGCCTTGCCGCGCATCAGGCTGGCCAGGCGTGGGAAGTTCGGCCTGCGGTACTCCCGCCACTCGGTGACGAGGGCCAGCGCGTCGGCGCCCTCGGCGCAGGTGTAGTTCGATTCGGTGAAGCGCACGCGTTCGCCGAGCAGCTTGCGCGCGGCGGGGATGGCTACCGGATCCGTGGCCACTACCTCGGCGCCGGCGGAGAGCAGCGCCTCGGCCAAGACCAGTGAGGGTGCCTCGCGCATGTCGTCGGTACCTGGCTTGAAGGCCAGCCCCCACAGGGCCACGCGCTTACCGCGAAGATCATCACCGAAGTGCCGCTTCATGTCCTCGGCAAGGCGGTGCTTTTGCCGTTCGTTGACCGCCACCACGGCCTCGAGAACTTGCAGGGGCACGCCTGCCTGTTTGCCGGTGTTGATGGCAGCGCGTAAATCCTTGGGAAAGCAGCTGCCACCGAATCCAGCGCCCGCGTAAAGGAACTTGGTGCCGATGCGGCCGTCCGAACCCAGCCCCTTGCGCACGCATTCGATGTCGGCGCCCACGGCATCGCACAGGTTGGCCAGGTCGTTCATGAACGAGATGCGCGTCGCAAGCATCGAATTGGCGGCGTACTTGCTCAACTCCGCCGAGCGGCGATCCATGACGAGCACGCGATCGCTCGATCGCGTGAACGGCGCGTACAGCGCCTGCAAGGTGGCGATGGCGCGGCTGTCGCTCGATCCCACGATGATTCGTTCGGGTTTCATGAAATCGGAGACGGCGTCGCCTTCCTTGAGGAACTCGGGATTCGACGCCACGGCGAGACCATGGCGGGCATGACCACTCGCGATGGCCTCGATCTTGTCACCGGTGCCGACCGGCACCGTGGACTTGGTCACCAGGACGGCCCACCCGGTTAGTGCGCGCGCAACGGTTTCGGCGGCCCGGAAAATGAAGCTCAGGTCGGCCGAGCCGTCGGGCAAGGGTGGTGTTCCTACCGCCAAGATGACCACCTCGGTCCCGGCCACGGCGGCAGCCACGTCGGTGGCAAAGCTCAGGCGGCCCTCTCTGACGTTGTGATCGATGAGCTTGTCGAGCCCCGGTTCGTAGATGGGGATCTCGCCGCGCCGGAGCATGGCGATCTTCGCCTCGTCGATGTCCGCGCACACGACGTCGTTGCCCATGTCGGCAAAACCCGCCCCGGCGACAAGTCCGACATAACCGGTTCCAATGACCGCGATTTTCATGATCGAGGGCAAAACCTAGCACGTGGTCCCCCAATTCGTAACCTTGCCCCAGCGGAGAAGGTACAATACCGACGGGCTGGCGCCATGCTGGACATCACCGAGATCGAAAGGCTTCTTGCGCAGAGCGGACGTGGCTTGTGCTCGGTGTTCGAGGTTATCCCGGACATGGTGTTCGTCGTGGATGCCGAGGAGAATGTGCTATTCGTGAACGAGGCGGCATCGCGCGCCATGGGTCGCAAGGCCGAGGAATTGGTCGGCAGGAAGCAGAAAGAGCTCTTCCATCCGAGCCTTGCCGAGCGTCACAGCCAGGCCATTCAGAGCGTGTTCGCTACCGGCGAGATCCTGGTCACCGAGAACCAGCAGGACCTCCACCTCCAGCCGGTATGGATCGACACGCGTCTGGTGCCCTTTCGCGATCCCGGCGGAACCATCGTGGCCGTGGTGGGCATCGTTCGTGACGTCACTGCGCGCCGCGAGGCCCAGGAAGCCCTGGCCCTGCGCGAGGCCTTTCTGCGCGGCATGCTCGACAACTTTCCCCAGCTGGTGTGGTTCAAGGACCCCGACGGCAAGTTCCTCGTGGTCAACCAGCCCTTCGCGCACGCGGCGGGAAAGACCCACCCGTCGGATCTCATCGGGCTCGACGACTTCGCGATCTGGCCGCACGAACTCGCCGCCCGTTACGTCGCCGACGACCAGGAGGTCATGCGTACACGGCAGCAGAAGCTGGTTGAGGAGCAACTGAGTGTGCGTGGCGTGCTTCGATGGGTCGAAACCTTCAAATCCCCGGTTTTCGATGCCGGCGGGAAGGTGATCGGAACCACCGGCCTTGGACACGACATCACCCGTCGCCGGCAGTTGCAAGAAGAGCAGCGGCGCTCGCGCGAACAGTTGCGCGCGCTGGCCGCGCATGTCGAGGCGGGACGCGAACAGGAGCGCCTGCGCATCGCGCGGGAGATCCATGACGAGCTCGGCCAGTCGCTCACTTGCATGGGCATGGACCTGGCCTTCCTCGACAAGCAGATCGATCCGAAGAATCAAGAGGCCGCCGCGCGGGTGGCCGCGCTGGCGGAACTGGTCAAGGACACCATTCGCAGTGTGCGCCGGATCTCCTCGGAGTTGCGCCCGAGCATCCTAGACGATCTTGGGCTCGGCGCGGCCGTCGAGTGGCTGGCGCACGACGTGCAGACTCGCACCGAGATGACGTGCACCGTGGATGTTCCCGAGGATCTCTCGTTGCCCATCGACCTGGCCACGCCGCTCTTCCGTATCTGCCAGGAAGCGTTAACCAACGTCACCCGTCACGCCGGTGCGACCGAGGTCAGCATTCGGCTCGAGAGCACGGAAGAGAACGTCTTGTTGGTGGTCGCGGACAACGGGCGCGGCATCACCGACGAGGAAATCCGGCGCCATGGTTCTCTCGGGCTGCTGGGCATGAAGGAGCGGGTGTCGCTCCTCGGTGGCTCTCTCGACGTCCAGGGCCGGCCCGGCGAGGGCACCACCCTTTCCATCCGCATGCCGCTGGAACCGAGGCGACCCGCGCCAGGCTAGCGGCTGTCCCAAATTGAAGCGCGAGAATGCGGGAAAGCGGCGCTCGGCTTCTGCGGGGCTTGCCCGGGAGCCATCCTCGGCGGGCGCATGCCAACGGCCGCGGGGACGCGGCCATGGCACGCTCGGCGTCTGGGGCCTGAGTCGACCAGAGGACTGGTCGACGTGGCCCCGGTCCCTATTCGCTGGCGACCGAGCGGGGACGCTCGGTGCGCGAATCTACGCCGCCTCGGAAGCGCACCCGGTCGCCCCGCGCGCCGAGCTTGCGTCTCCTGATGGAATGCCAGATTCGCTGCCAGGCAGCCTGCTTGAGCCACTGCAGGGCGCAGGCAAGGTGGACGATGGCCAAGTAGTTGCTAGCAGCCCTCTCATAGCGGGTCGCAATGCGCCGAAACGACTTCAGCGCGTGGAAGAAGATCTCGAAAAGATAACGATGACGGTAAGACTTCTTGTCACGCGAGGGACTGACGGTCTTCATCAACTACAGCACGGCATTGATGAAATTGCGGTCGTCTCGCGTCGATCGGCGCCCATGACGTGGCAGCAAGGGCCCGATCCTGCGCCATTGCTCATCGGCCAATTCGTGGCGATGCATGGTACGAGTCAACCGCCACCAAGTGCGCGCCATGGACCGCGCGCAGCGCGGGCCGTTGGCGTGCGTTCGCCGAGTGGGTCGTGCCCCGCCCAGGCCCCCAGAAGCCGAGCGCCGCTCCCCCGAATCCTGCCCTTGCTTGCACACCTAATAGGGACAGCCCCAATTCCGGTCGGCCAAGGGGAGGACAGGGAGGAGCTAAGAATCAGGGACGGATAGGAAGGGAGAAATCAATAGGATTCTCCAGTTCCGTTTCTCTGGTTCTCCGCGTTGTTGCTGTCCAAACTGACTGGCATTGCGCCTGGTCCGGGATTACCCCGCGAAGGTGGTTCGTAGGATGGCGACCGCAATCATGCCGATGCCGGCAACGCACACAAGGAAACCCGCGGCGCCGGCGCGAAACCACGGTAGGACGTGCTTCTTCCCTGGCTCGTCGAGCAAGGCGTGGCGCGACACCGGGGACCACAGCCAGCCGGTTGTGTTTGCCCCGAGGCGCACCAGCGCTTTGCGCAGGGCCAGGTGGTAGACGATGCCGGCAGTACCACCGCCCACGAGCCCAACGAACGTCAGAAGGGCGCCGGCCAGAAACTGCAATTCGATTCCCGGCAGGGCGAGCAGAACCAGGTAGAACAAGAGGGCGAAGGCGACAGCTGCTTCAAACACGAGGACCTCGGCTAGC
>Ga0210133_1000258_pt1 | contig 20819 bp, 17 predicted proteins | sample Joice_ThreeSqC_D_2_FD_184874 | JGI IMG/M metagenome (GOLD analysis project Ga0210133, IMG submission 184874) | Wetland microbial communities from San Francisco Bay, California, USA, that impact long-term carbon sequestration - Joice_ThreeSqC_D1... | ecosystem: Environmental > Aquatic > Marine >...
GGCCTCAAGCTGCCCACGGAGGAGTGTGACGACGGCAACCAGAAATCGGGCGATGGCTGCTCGTCCGACTGCAAGCTCGAACCCGGCTGGGACTGCCAGCAGGTAGTCGAGACCACCACGCAGATCCCCATCTACTACCGCGACATGATCCCGCAGACGGCCACCATCACCGATCCCCCGCCGCATCCCAACTTCGAGGTACCAACTCCGTCGGGCCGCGTGGTCACGAACATCGTCCTCGATACGCTCGGCGACGATCGCAAGCCCCAGTACAACCCGGACGTGGACACCACCGTGTCCATGACCACCAACGCCGACGATTTCAACTCCTGGTATCACGACTCGAATTATTCGAAGGTCGTGATTGACACCTTGACCTTCACCGAGCAGGCCAACGGCACGTTCGTCTATGACAACTCGGGTGTATGGAATCGCAACAGCAGCACCTGGACGACGCCAGCCTTTTTCCCGCTCGACAACCGGGGCTGGGCCGAGCCGCCGGACGGACCGGAGATCCCCTTCCTGGGGACGTGCGATCTGGATCGTGCCGAGCACAACTTCGGCTTTACCAGCGAGGTGCGCTACTGGTTCGAGTACCAGGGCGGCGAGAATCTGGCGTTTACCGGCGACGATGACGTGTGGGTCTTCGTGAACGGCAAACTGGCCGTGGATCTAGGCGGGGTACACGTCGCCGAGTCGGGCAGCATCCTGTTGGACGACGCGGCGGCGGCGACCTACAACCTGACGGTCGGTCAGATTTACGAGATTGTCGTCTTCCAGGCCGAGCGCCGGGTCACCCGGTCGAGCTACAAGCTGACAATCGGCCAGTTCAACCGCACGCGCACCGACTGCACGCCAAGATGCGGCGATGGGGTCATCAATGGCACCGAGACCTGCGACGACGGTGCCGCCAACTCCGATACCGCCTACGGTGGCTGCACCACCAAGTGCGTGTACGGCCCGTTCTGCGGGGATGGTATCGTCGACGCAAACGACGGTGAGGAATGCGACGACGGTCTGAACGTCGGCAAGTACGGCCAGACCACGGGATGCGCGCCGGGCTGCCGGTTGCCCCACTTCTGCGGCGATGCGAACGTGGACAGCCTGTTCGGCGAACAGTGCGACAACGGTGCCGACAACGGGACGCCTGGGAACTTGTGCACCATCGATTGCATCGGCATCGTCCCGTGAGCCGTGTCCCGAACCGGCGCCTCCCATCCAGAGTCCTGTGGCTTGCCTTGGCTGGGCTCGCGGCCTGTGGAGATGGTGCGAGCAAGCAGGACAGCGCGGTCATCGCCGATGGCGGGATCTGCGGTACCAACGCGGAGCCAGGCATCTTGAACCTGGCCGGAATCTCGCCCGCTCCGCGAGCAACGGTGGCAAATCAGGCCATCGTGCACGGCTTCACCGTCGTGGGGGCACCGGCGGACTTCACCAGCTTTGATTTCAAGTACGCTGCATCGCATACCGCCGGCTGGCCCACACCCGCGAATCCCAGATTCACCACGACGGTCGTGGGCAGCGATGTCATCTACCTGCTGACCATCGATTCCTGGTCGAATTCCCCCGGCCACGTAGAGTTCTCGGCCAACGGCGGATACACCACCTCGAAGAACTGCGCGTGGAACTTTCCCTCGCCTCTCTTCTCCTACGACATCATCGGTGGACCCGATGGTGGTGCATCCAGCGAAGCGGGGGCTTCGTCGGACGGTCCGCCCAAGGCCATCGACGCTGCCATCGACGCTCCCATCGAGCTCGATGCTCCCGAGAGCTACGACCTACCCGGCACCGAAGGCGCCGCCGCCCCAGATGCCGGGATGTCCACCGCCTCCGATTCGAGTCTCGATGGCGCGATGACGGGGTACGACGCCGCCATGGACGGCCCCGCCAGCACGGTTGACGCGAGTATCGAGTAAACCTACTTCAGCTCGTCGCGAACTTCCCAGAGCATCTTGTTCTTGCCCTCGGGGTGGGCGGCGAGATACGCGTTGAGGAGCTTGGCGAATTGCTTCTTCTCCTTCGCGCTCATCGGCTTGACCGGGGGCGCCTTGGGCGCGGCTTCCTCGTCAGCGGACTTCTCGTCCCCCTTGGCCTGGCTTTGCGCCATCTCCGCCTCCTTCGCCCGCCTGGTTTCCTCCTCGATCTCCTTCTGCAACTGCTTCTGCCGTGCTTCCTCGCAGCCCTTGGGCTCGCACTCACCGGGACAACCACACTTCGCCTTCCTCTGGCACACGCAATTGTTGGCCTCGCCGCGGCAGCCACACGCATTCAGGGGTTGCTTCTCGGCGCGCGCCACGTTTCCGCCCACCGCGGGCAACATCAAAGCGAGGGTCAGAGCGAGTGTCGAAAGTAGGTATTTCATTCTTCTATTCCTCCCGTTGTGCCGAATTTTGCGGGGACCATATCACGGTTGGCCGAAGATCGGTCAAGCTGTCCAGCGACAAGGGCAAGACGCGCCTGATAGGATGGCGCATGTTCGCTCGATCGAGCTTGGGCTTCTTGCTAACGGGACTGCTGCCCCTGCTGGCCAGCTGCGCTCCTTCGCTCTCGACGTTTCAGACCGCGGCCGTAGCACCCAAAGGGCACTCCGCCGTTGCCACGGGTTTCGAAGGATCGATCCCCATCGGTCCGCTCATCGACGCCATCGACACCGCCAAGAGCGTGTCGGACAAGGCCAGATCCAACCAGGCACTGACCAGCGATGAGAAGTGGCAGGCCTTCGACGCCGGCATGCAGCTCCTGCTGAGCCCGCCCTCCGTGGGATACCACTTTGCCTTCGCCTACGTTCCCCTGGACCGATGGGAGGTGTCGTTGCGCTACGCGGGCTCGGCCTTGCGCCTCGGAACCCGCTACCAGCTGCTCGATCGCGCCAACGGCCCGCTCGACCTGAGCATCGGATTCGGAGCCTCCCGCTTCACCTTTGCCCTGCCCATCAGCGACTACGTGCCCATCCTGAAGATGGACGATTTCACGCGATGGCAGGTCGACGTGCCGTTGCTCATCGGCATGCAGAACCGCTGGTTCCGCACCTGGATCGGTCCGCGCTTCCTGGCGACTTTCTTCGACGCAGCCCTGCGCTTGGATCTGCAGGTCGAGGAGCCTGTGCTCGCCTCCATGTCGGGCAGCGCTTACTACGTCGGAGGACAGGGCGGCGTGGGATTCGGCTACCGATGGATCTTCGTCGCCTTCGAGCTGACCATCACCGAAATGTTCGGGAGCGCGCGTTTCGATGCCCCGGTCGTCACCGACTCGCCCACCCACAGCCTCGAGCTCTCGGGCCTGGTGATCTACCCCAGCCTCGGCCTCATGGGCGAGTTCTAGTCACACGCCGAAGGTGAGACCGACGAGACAGAGGTTGGTGACGGTAATCGCGGTGCCGACCATCGACGAGACCTGGATGCTGATCTTGTCGATGTTCGGAACGTCCGCAAGCGTAAGAGCCGTCCCGGGACTGGTCGTGTCCCAACAAGTCGTGCTGAAGCGAGTGAAGCTGATCGACACCCCCGAGGAGACGACTGCGCAGTAGCTCGTCGTGTCCACATCCCCCACCCGGTGAACCATCATTCGCAATCCGGTGAGGGGAGACCCGGTCAGCGTGGTCGCCACGCTGGAGAACGACTGGCCCAACCCCTCGCCCGGCTGCAGTGTCGAGTTCAAGCCGATCTGGATGCCCCAGTTGTTGGACCAGTCCGCTGCCGTGGGCGCCGACGGCACGGCGGGAATGGAGCCCGACATGCAGTATGCGGTCGGCGTTGACCATCTCGGTAGGTCGCAGGAAACCCCACTGACCATCTGGCCCGCGGGCGAGTCGCAAGTCGGGTCGGTGACGACATCAAGGGGACCAAAGGCAACCCAACCGTATCCGGTCATCGCGCCCTGCGCCTGTCCATTGGCGATAGTGACAACCGTGCCAACATTGGGGGGCGTGGTCGTACCGCCCGTGCTCATGATTCCGCCCATGCCGGTAGTCCCCCCCGCCCCCAATCCGCCTCCGACCCCGACGATTCCACCGGAGCCTGCCCGGCCCCCGGTTCCAACCGGCACGCCCCCCGCCCCACTGCCGCCACGGCCCACCATGACGGTGGTCGTACCTCCGAACCCCGGCATGGCGCCGCCCGTTCCCGAGCCACCCAGTCCCGGGCCCAACGGAAGATTCTCTGGCGTGTAGCAGTGGTTGTCGGAGCCGCACACGTACCCGTCAACGCAGCGCTGGTTGTAGCACAGCTGTTCTCCCTCCTTGGGATGCGGACTGTAGCTGCAAGCAAAGCCGATGCTGGCCAGAACCAGCGCGACAAAGAGCCATCCTGTGTTCAAGCGCAACATCAGAACGCCCCCTGTGCCGTCAAGCCAGCACCGCCCACCAGGGGCGTTGGCGTTAAAGCGACCCCGGCAGCTGTCGACGAGGACACGCCCAACCCGTAGAGCACGGCGCCCGTCGCAACAAGAGCTGCGCCCGCGCCGTAGCCAACCCACTGCAGCTTCTCGTAGAGCTTCCCTCTGTCGTCGAAGTTCGGATTGAAGATATCGCCCCGCGAAACCGTGCTGGAATAGTCGTCGGTTTCCAGGCTGAAGAAGACGCCCGCGCCGACTGCGGCCAGACCGGTCGCCCCGCAGATGATGCCCGCGACACGGAGCCCACGGCCCGGTGTGGAGGATGAAGCCGGAACCGGGGCAGGGGCCTGGACATAGGCTGGCGCTGGAGGTTCCACCGGCGCCGACGCGGGTGCGTAGTCGGGAGGCGGTGCCGGGCTTGGGGCCGCGGCCGTGGCTGGGGTAGGAGCAGGCGCTGGGGCTGGAGCTGGAGCCAGGGCTGGGGCCGGGACCGGCGCGGGAACTACCGGCGCTGGGGCTGGGGCGACACTCGACGTCGATGAATCGGACGTCGGTGACGTCACCTCGCGATTGGCCGCTTCGAGTTGCTTCTTGAGGGATTCAATGCGCTCTTCGACCTCGGCGCGCTGCGGACTGTTGGGCGCCTTGATCAAGTAGTTCTTGTAGAGATTGAATGCGCGTCTTACATCCCCCTTGCGCCGAAAGGCCTGCGCCATGTTGTAGATGAATATGGGGTCGTTGCGAGCGGCGTAGGCCTGCTCGAATTCCGCGGCAGCGTCGTCCCATCGCCCAACGTCGAAGAGCTGCTGGCCTTTGAGAAAGTGCTGGCGTGCCTCCTCGGTTGCCGCATCGCTCGCGCGAGCGAGTGGCGCCGGCGCAAGGATCCCGATCGACAGGGCGACTATCACGAACAGCGCAGCTCTCATGGCTCTACCTCTCGGGGCTCCAGAGGCGATACTCTACATCAAGAACCGCTTGGATTCCGAGCCGCCAAGGCGGCAGACACGGTGCGAAACGGAATCAGGCCCGGACGGACGACTCGGGGTTTTGGGGTGCCCCCGGCCCGTCCAACTCCACGGGCATCGTTTCGAGAGTCTGCTCCAGTGCGTCTTGGATGCGCTTGACGAAGGTCAGCTCCAGATCCTTGCGCACGCTTTCCGGGATGTCGACAACGTCCTTGCGATTGCGATCGGGCAGGATGACCCGCTTGATGCCCGCACGGTGAGCGGCCAACACCTTTTCCTTGATCCCCCCCACGGGCAAGACGCTGCCGCGAAGGGTGATCTCCCCGGTCATGGCCACGTCACCACGCACGCGCCGGCCAGTGAAGAGCGAGGCCAGCGCCACGGTCATGGCCACGCCAGCCGAGGGCCCGTCCTTGGACACGGCGCCCGCAGGCACATGCAGGTGGATGTCGACCTTCTCGAAATCGGGATTGATGCACAGCTCGTCGACGTGGGTGCGTACCCACGACAGCGCGGCGCGCGCCGACTCCTTCATGACGTCGCCGAGGTGGCCGGTCAAGATGAGGCTACCTTTGCCCGACATCTGGGTTGCCTCGATGAAGAGAATGTCCCCGCCCGAAGGCATCCAGGCCAGTCCTGTGGCCACCCCTGGCACCTCCGTGCGCTCGGCAATCTCCGAGAAGAAACGCTGCGGACCGAGCAGATCGGCGATCTTTTCCGGGGTGAGATTGGGCTCGTAGGCCTCGCTCTCGGCGACCTTGACCGCGATTCCGCGGATGACGTTGGCTACCTCGCGTTCGAGGTTGCGCACGCCCGCCTCACGCGTGTACTGCTCGATGATGGTGGTAATGGTTTCGTCGTCGAAGACGATCTGCGACGTGGTCAGGCCGTGCTCGGATACCTGCTTGGGCGCAAGGTGGCGCTTGGCGATCTCCAGCTTCTCCTCGCGGGTGTAGCCAGGTATCTCCAGGACCTCCATGCGATCAAGAAGCGCGGGCGGGACGGTTTCCAACGTGTTGGCCGTGGCGATGAAGATGACGCTCGTCAGGTCGAAGTTCACCTCCAGGTAGTGATCGGAGAACGCGTGGTTCTGCTCGGGGTCGAGCACCTCGAGAAGAGCCGCCGCGGGATCGCCGCGGAAGTCCGAGCCCAGCTTGTCGATCTCGTCGAGCATGAACACCGGGTTCTTGGTGCCCACACGACGCATGCCCTGGATGATCCGCCCGGGCAGCGCGCCGATGTACGTGCGCCGGTGACCGCGGATCTCCGCCTCGTCCCTCACGCCGCCGAGCGAAACCCGGATGAACTCGCGCGACAGCGAGCGTGCGATGGACTTGCCGAGCGAGGTCTTGCCCACCCCGGGCGGCCCCACCAGACACAAGATGGGACCCTTCTTGGCGGGCGCCAGCTTGCGCACGGCCAGGTATTCCAGCATGCGCTTCTTGACCTTCTGCAGGTCGTAGTGGTCGGCGTCGAGCACGTTGCGCGCCTGCTCGAGATCCAGGGTGTCCGTGGTCTGCTTGGACCATGGAAGCTCCACCAGCCATTCCAGGTAGGTGCGCTGCACGGTGTATTCGGCCGAAGACGGTGCCATCTGGCGGAGGCGATCGAGCTGCTTGCGCGCCACCTTGACCACGTCCTCGGTCATGCCCGAGGCCTTGATCTTTTCGTCGAAGGTGTCGAGGTCGCCGCCGTCCTCACCCTCGCCCAGCTCATCCTGGATGGCCTTCAGCTTCTGGCGCAGCACCGCTTCGCGCTGGTGCTTCGAGAACTCCTCGCGCACCTGCGTATCGATCTTCTGCTTGACCTTGATAAGCTCGACCTTGCGCTGCAAGAGCACAAGCAGGCGGCGCAGGCGCTCGGCCACGTCCACCTCGACGAGCAACGAGGCGCGCTCCTCCGCCGACAAATCCACGGTCGCGGCGGTGATGTCGCCCAGGCGCGCGGGGTCCTTGTTCTGGTCGAGAATCTGCGCCGCCTCGTCGGGGATGTCGGGCGAGATGGCAATGAGCTGCTTGGCCACGTCGTAGACCGCCATGCCGAGACCATCGATCTCGATGGGATCCTTGCGGATCTCGACCAGCGTCTCGTAGGACGCCACCAGGAAGGGCTTCTCCTGCGTGAATCCGGTCACGCGCCGGCGTTCGATGCCGCGCAGCACTGCGGTCACGCGATTTTCGGCCGCCTTGACGATGCGAACCACCTCGCCCTCGACGCAAATGCCGTAGAGATCGCTGCCCGCCGGTTCCTCGACATCGGCATCCTTCTGCGTGCCCACCAGAAGGTGCACGCCCTTGCCAGGCAAGCTCTCGATGAGGCGCAGCGAGGAGAGACGTCCTATCTCGACGGGCATCACCGCGCCTGGAAACAACACCAGATTGCGCAGGGATAACAGGGGTAGGGTTTTCGATGCTTCAGGCGGGGTCATGCTTCACTCCCAAAGTTAGGCGGGCTCGCGCTTGGCCGCAAGGGTTCATTGTGCCCGCGATGGTACGCGCCGAGCGAATCTCGGCGTCTCCCCCATGCGATTCGGCCGAAGCGATGTTCCAGCCTGCTAGAAGCCCCGCACCCTTCCGGGCTTGGTTTGTCGGTCGAATTCTTCGACTGCCGCGCGCGCGGCCTTGTCTTGGGGGTCGAGCTTGGGAATGACGACCTCGATGCGGCAGAACTGGTCGCCTCGCGCGCCGTCGGATCTCCTAACCCCCTTGCCGCGAAGGCGCAAGCGGGCGCCACTCGAAGTGCCGGCCGGTACGGTCAGTCGGACCGATCCGTCGAGGGTAGGCACGTCCACCTGCGTTCCCAGGCATGCCTCCGCCACGGTGAGCGGCAGAGCCAGCTCGATGTCTTGCCCGTTCCGCCGCAGGTTCGCGTCCGGTGGCACGGAGATGTCGAGGTACAGATCTCCTGGTCGCCCTCCACGTGGCGCCTGTCCCCCCTGCCCCGGCACGCGCAGGCGGGCGCCGCTCTCCACGCCGGCAGGAACGTTGACCTCGACGGTCTTCCCCGACCCCGTGCGCAGGGTGCGCCTGGTGCCGAGAGCGGCCTCCCGGAAACTGACCTCAAGAGCGCTCTCCATGTCGGCGCCACGGCTTCGTCCGCGGGCTTGCCCCACTGGACCTCCGCCGCCAAAGAGCGTGGAAAACAGGTCACCGAGATCCCCGAAGCCACCCGAGCGGCCGCCTGCGCGGTAGTCGCCGAAGATCTGCGAGAAAGCATCGGGATCGAATCCTTGCGGCATCCCGTCGGTGCCGACCGGAGCCTGTCGTAGCCGGTCGTATTCCCGGCGCTTCTTGCTATCCGAGAGCACGGCGTAGGCGTCCCCGACTTCCTTGAATCGCTCCGTCTTCCTTCTATCGCCGCCAGTCGCGTCGGGGTGGTTCTGCTTGGCCAATTTGCGGTAGGCCTTCTTGATGGTCTCCGCATCGGCGCTCTCGGGTACTCCGAGTATGGCGTAGAGATCCTTCATGTCAGCTGCATATCACTTCCATGTCAGGTGCATGTCAGGCGTTGCTGGCGGCAGTTTGGTTCAGTTTGCGACGAAATTCGAGTCCATCGTCCTTGCGGTCCACGATGATGGCATCCCCGGGCAAGAACTCGCCGGCAATAAGCCGCTTGGCCAAGGGGTTCTGCAGGTAGGTCATGACGGCACGCTTGAGCGGCCGGGCGCCGTAGGTGGGATCGTAACCCTTTTCCGCCAAGAATGCCCGCGCATCGGGGGCCAGCTCGATGCCCAGGTCGCGCTCGACCAGCAACTTGCGGAAGTGCTCCACCTGTAGATCGACGATGCGGTCGATGTCCGCGCGGCCGAGGCGCTCGAACACCACGATCTCATCGATACGGTTGAGGAACTCCGGGCGAAAGACATGGCGCAGCTCGGTCATGGCGGCCTCGACATCCGGCCGCGCGCCCAGCAACTCGCGGCTACCCACGTTCGAGGTCATGAGAATGACCGTGTTCTTGAAATCCACGGTCCTGCCCTGTCCATCGGTGAGGCGACCATCGTCCAACATCTGAAGCAGGACGTTGAACACCTCTCCGTGAGCCTTCTCGATCTCATCGAAGAGCACCACCGAGTAGGGCCGCCGCCGCACGGCCTCGGTAAGCTGGCCGCCTTCGTCGTAGCCGACGTAGCCGGGCGGCGCGCCGATGAGGCGCGAGACGGAGTGTTTCTCCATGTACTCCGACATGTCGATGCGGACCAAGTGGGTCTCGTCGTCGAAGAGAAACTCGGCCAGGGCACGCGCCAGCTCGGTCTTGCCCACGCCGGTGGGGCCGAGGAAGATGAACGAGCCGATGGGCCTATGGGGGTCCTGCAAGCCCGCGCGCGCGCGGCGGACGGCATTGGCCACCGCCTCGACGGCCAGGTTCTGGCCTACCACGCGCCGATGTAGGCGTTCTTCCATGTTCGCCAACCGCGCCTGCTCACCCTCGAGCATCTTCTCGACGGGGATGCCGGTCCACTTGGATACCACGGTGGCAATGTCTTCCTCCGTGACTTCCTCGCGCAGGAACGAGCCCGAGCTTTGCGCGGCCTTCAATTCCTGATTCTTCGCGGCGAGTTGCTTTTCCAGCTCGGGCAGCCGCCCGTAGCGTATCTCGGCGGCACGGTTGAGATCGCCCTTGCGCTGGACGAGCTGCATCTCGGTCCGGGCGCCCTCGATCTCCTCCTTGAGCTTCTGGATCTGACCGATAATCTCCTTCTCGCGCTTCCACACCAGCTTCATGGCATCCGCCCGCTCGCGCAGCTCGGCGATTTCGGCCTCGACCTCGTGGAGGCGCTTCTTCGAGGCGTCATCACGTTCCTTGGCCAGCGCGGACTGCTCCATGAGGTGGCTGGTCAACTTGCGTTCCATCTGATCGATGGGCTCGGGCAACGAATCGATCTCCATCTTGAGGCGGCTGGCCGCCTCGTCGACGAGATCGATGGCCTTGTCAGGCAACTGGCGGCCCGAAATGTAGCGATGGGAGAGCTTGGTCGCCGCAACCAGCGCAGTGTCGCGGATGCGAATGCCGTGATGGACCTCGTAGCGCTCCTTCAAGCCGCGCAGGATGGCGATGGTGTCGTGCAGCGACGGCTCGCCAACGACCACGGGCTGGAAGCGCCGCTCCAGCGCCTTGTCCTTCTCGACGTGCTTGCGGTACTCGTCGAGGGTGGTGGCGCCGATGCAACGCAGTTCCCCGCGCGCCAGGGCCGGCTTCAGCATGTTGGCGGCGTCCACCGCACCCTCGGCCCCACCCGCGCCGACCAAGGTGTGCAACTCGTCGATGAAGAGAATGATCTTGCCGTCGGCCGCTCCGATCTCCTTCAACACCGCTTTCAGCCGATCCTCGAATTCGCCACGGAACTTGGTACCGGCAATGAGCGCGCCGAGGTCGAGGGCCTGGATGCGCTTGTCTTTGAGCGATTCGGGTACGTCACCTGAGGCGATGCGTTGGGCGATTCCCTCGACGATGGCGGTCTTGCCCACGCCCGGCTCGCCGATGAGCACGGGGTTGTTCTTGGTGCGGCGGGAGAGCACCTGCATCGAACGTCGCACTTCCTCGTCGCGGCCGATGACCGGATCCAGCTTGCCCTTGCGAGCCAGATCGGTGAGATCGCGGGTGTACTTGGCCAACGCCTGATAGCGCCCCTCGGCCTCGGGATCGGTCACGCGCTGGTTGCCGCGTACGTCGGCCAGGGCCTTCAGAAGATCGTCGCGCCGCACACCAGCCTCGCGCAGGATGGACGTCGCGTCGCCCACGTTCTTGGCCAGCATGGCGAGCAGCAAGTGCTCGCTCGAGACGTATTCGTCCTTGAACTCCTCGGATTGCCGCGCGGCCTCGTCGAGCAGATCCTTGAGCCGGCGACCGACGAAGTTCTCGGCGCTGCTACCGCGCACCTGCGGCTGCCTGGCAATGGCATCGTCGGTCTTGCGACCGATGGCCTCCGGGTCGGCCCCCAGCTTGCGTAACACCGCGAGCACCACCCCGTCCTCTTGGTTAAGCAGCGCGCTAAGCAAGTGCTCGGGGGTAACCTCCTGATGGGCACGCTGGTCGGCCAGGTCGCGTGCCGCAGCCAGCGCCTCCTGTGCTTTGATGGTGAACTTGTCCAACCGCATGGTGTTGCGCAATAGGTAAGCACGCACGGCCCCTCGACAAGGAACCCTGTCCGTCCCGCGAAGCGCGCTACTTCTTCTTGGGCAAGGCGAAGAGCCTGGCGGCAGCAGGCTCGTCGAAGACGATTTCGAGGATGCGTCCTTCCATGGTGACCGGGCCGACGGTGACCTCCTCCTGGTGCCAGACCTTCACGCCGTCAACCAGGCGCCAATCGGAGAACCTGGTGGTATAGGGAACCTCGCCGCCTTGCGAGGCCTGCACACCAGCTTCCCAGACGCGCAGGTGCGTCTTGGCGTCGAAGCACGCGACCGATGACTTGCCATGGGCCTTGCCCAGTTCTACGCACTCGGAAGGCCGATCGGTGGGCGCGGAAGCGGGCGCCTTCACCGCGCGAACGGGCGCGTACACCTCATCGAGCCGCCACTCGGAATTCCATGTGGCCGCAATGCGCACTTCGTCGGCCTCTCCACCCTTGAGCACGCGCAACCCGCCGATGGGATCCTCGGCCCAGGCGACGTGTCCGTCGTAGCCCCGGCGGAAGGTCCCCATGCCGGGCATTGACGACGTGCTGTAGAGTTTCCCGCTGCGCACCATGCGGGTTTCCTCCTGGCTCTTGAAGTTCATAGACCTGACCGAAACCTCGCGCTTCACCCGCAAGCTCTTGTGCTTCTTCCACGCCCTCTCCGGACCGATGGCTCGAGCGTAGTCGGCCAGGATCAGCTTGGCGTCACGCAATGGAACGGGCGCTACCGCCGTAGCTGGCGAGGTGCCACCGTCCAGGGCGAAAGCGAGAGCGAGAAGAACGAGCATCGTGATTCGCATGCTTGGGCTGAAAGCGTGGGCCCGTCAAGTGGCCGCGCGCAGTGGTCGGCTATGGGGTTGCGCGGGCAGCCAGCACCGCCTCGTCGAGAACGGCATCGCGCCCTGCGAGCAACATGGCGCGGGTTTCCAGCACGCGACGGTCGGGCTGCACGCCCCGGCCTTCGATGGCAACACCCTTCGGCGTCTTGAATCCCGCCACCGGGATCTGCATGACCGCGCCGCCGGGAAGGGATTCGATGGTCGAACCCAGCGCGGCTCCGACCGTGTGTTCGCCCACGACGAGAGCGCGCTTCGCTTCCTGCAACCCGGCGGCCAAGATCTCCGAAGTGGAGGCGCTGCCCTCGTCGGTGAGAATGACAACGGCGCCGGTGAATGGCTTCGTGCCAAGCGGCGGCACTGCCACCAGCTTGTTGGCGAAGTCGCGGAACTGGATGGTGCCCAGACTGGTCTCGGTCGAAACCAGGCGCGCCGCAATCGGGATCGCCATGCCCCCGAAGCCGCCGGGGTTACCGCGCAGATCGAGAACGATTCCCTTGGCGCCGCTTCGGCGGAAGCCCTCGATAGCCTTCTGCACCTCGCCCAGGATGGGCTCGAGCAAGAAGAAGTTGAAGGCGATGACACCCACGTCGCCCAGACGCGATACGCGCACCTCGGGCACAATGGGTGGCATCAACAAAGCCTGGACCGCGGCGCGGGCGGGTGGATCTCGCGTCAGCATCACGTCGTGGGGCCGGTCCTTGCCGTCGAGAAAGTGCAGGCTCACCTTGCTGCCGGAAGGGCCAGAGAGGAGTTGGGCGGTGTGCCGGCGCAGTCGGAAGCGCTCCTCCACCGGGCGCAGGGGCCGCGCCGATGGCGGCAACCTTGTGATATCGCGACCACCAACATTGGCGACGATGAAGCCGGGCCGCAGGCCCGCACGCTCCGCGGACGAGCCGGACCGCACGCGCGTCACGGTGGGCTTGCCCTCGATGGAGCGAACCACCAGGCCAGGATCACCGGTGCCCGTGCCCACGTCGATCACCTCGGCGCTGCCCGGGAGCCGCGCCGGCTCGGGGCCGTCCGGCCCGGCCTCAACCTGGTCGCCTGGGCCGTGCACCTCGAGATGCGACTGACGGAGCACACCCATCATCTGGTTGAGCAGGCGGTAAAAGGTCGGCTCATCGGGCGCTGCAAGGGCGAGCGGCTGGTACTTCGCGCGCATGGCCTGCCAATCGACACCGCCCAGCGTCCTGTCGAAGTCCTTGTCGCGCACGGCGGTCCAGGCCGCGGTGAATATCTCCTGGCGGATCCGCAACCTCACCGCGCCCGGCCCCATCGCGGCCGGCGCGACTTGGGCCTGGCCAGAAACCGGCGCGAAAGCCGGCGGCTCCATGGACGGGGCGGCGTCGGGAATCGGCGCCACGACCGGGCCTTGTGGCGGCTTGGTCCGGCCCGCGCAGGCCAACAAGAGCGAGAATGAGAGGGCTGCCCAGTGCGCGGATGTAGATTTCATGACTGGGTCATTGTACCAGGGGCGCAGGATCCAGATAGGCGGTCGCCCGGTTGAGTTCCAGCATGCGTGAGGCCTCAACAGCGTCTTGATCGTCATCGCAGCAGGGCCCCTGCTTTCCCGCTTTGCCCCGTGACACGTTGCCACGCGTGGCAGATCGCCTCGCCCGCGAGGCCAGGGTCTCGCCTCAGATTGCCCCGCCAACGTGGCATGTCATTTGCTGCCGAGGGGGTGGCAGCATCGAGCGGACAAGTTGGCCGATCGCCAGTCGAGCCGAAAGGAGAATCTATGACCCAACTGCTGAGGAGATTCGGAATCATGGGGCTCGGAGGGCTCCTGCTTGCAAGCGTGGGATGCAAGGACGAGGCGGCACAGCAGGCCTTGTCGAGCTGCCAGGATGAAATCGGTCGCTTGCGCACCAACGTGTCAGACCAAAATGCAGTCATCGCAGATCTGAGGTCCCAGCTCGCCAAACTGCAAGCCAGCGCACAAGAGCCTGCGAAGACGGAGGGTGCGGCGAAGACACGTCAGGAGGAAGGCGGCGCGCAGCCAAAGGCCAAGGAAGCGGAGCAAGCCCAGGCCGGACCGGTGAAGGACGCGGGAAGTGCAACGACGGAGGTGAAGGCCAAGAGCACGCAGAAGAAGCACGCAGCTGCGAAAGACGCCGGGATCGCGAAGAAAGGGGATACGGGCAAGAGCGTAGCTCAGAAGAAGCACGCGGCTGCGAAAGACGCCGGGAGGAAATCGGCCGATCCATAGAGACCGGAAATTGCACGGTCACGCGGTATGCGTGGACGCCAGCGCAAGGCGCCAGCTATTCGATCATGGGAGCTCGAGTCTGGCCGTGGTCAGGATCGCGTTCCTGCCTCGCTCTGGCAGGGATCGGCAAGCATCGGGAAGATCGCGCGCGTAAGCCGCGCTTTCGGATTCCCGCCACTGTGCGTACGCCGCGGGCAGCCCTGGGCTCCTCCACCAATGCGAGAGGGCTGCGCAGTCATCCGGAATCGAAAGCATGGGTTCGTTGGGCCGACAGTCTGGACTGTCCACCGGGCACTTAAGCCTGACGTGGAAGTGCTCTTGGTGGCCCAACCAAGGGCGAAGGACATCGAGGAACCTTCGGTCCCCCACCGCGGTCCGACACAGGAGTCGCTTGATCTTGGCACCGACGAAGATGCGATCGACATGCTCGTCCGCTGCCGCCATTCGCAGCAGGCTCTCGATGCGTTGCTGGTCTCGTGGCCGGATCTCTTGCGCTTCGACCGGGCCGTGCTCCGCCGCGCCGGAAGGTGGCGTGACGTGATCCCTGAGTGTCTTGAAAGCGATATCCACGTCGAGTCCGGTCTGGTGGCTGAAGTGCCCGTGAACGAAGGCACCACCTCGCGGCAGCGACATGTCGCCGATCACCAGATCGCCCATCCCTGACCGTGCGTTGGCATCGCCCAGGCGCCGCAAATATTCGATGAGATCGGGATGTCCGAATCCCGTGCGCCGGCCGGGGCGACGCCGAATGAAACCCTCGCCACGCGCGGGGAGGGCGACCGCACCGGCCAGGCATCCACTCGTGGTCCTTCCGTAGACTTTGGCTGGGCCCTGGGTCGGCGTGCGTTGCTGGTGCCAGATCGCGGCGTATGCGGGAAAAGGTGAAGGCCCCCCGGATGGGCGGCGCCCTGGCTCGATTGAACCATCTAGCGACGCGCGCCCCCGTGGCAGCGCTTCCCCAGCGAGAGCTGGTTTCGTTCGGGCTCTCCCCTCGGCCGGTCCGGGGTGCCACGCCGTAGCAAACGCGCCGAGCACAAGCGCCGCGCTTCCGAGGACTCGGCCTAGCACTCCAAGCTCTCTGTGGTTCCTGGCATGGTGTGATCGTCGCATCAGGCTCGACCGATGGCAAATCTTGCCACAGCCCCAGCTATTCCCTGCGGCAAGAAATCTCACCTCTCCGAGTAATCTTGGTACCGGGCGTGCATGTGCTACTCGGGATCATGGTCTGCCCGATTTTGCATGTGCGCCAAACGAAAGCTCGGACCGATCCCCTGCGCGCGCTGGCAACTGCGCTGGCGAGCGTCCCGCTCTTCGAGCTCTCCGCCACGAGTCGCGGAATTGCCGCCGACGCCCTACGCTGCAGCGATGCATCTTGGTTCGGCGTCGGCCTGTGCGGCCGCTACCCTTCGCAAGGGGTCCCGGTCGACATCTTGCAAATGGTGCTGGCGCAGGAGATCGTCCGGCGCTCGCTCGGCCTGCGCCGCAGCTTCGTGCTGATCGCGGACAGCAACGCGTACGCTGCCGGTCATTCGCCCACGGCAATCGCGGCCGCAAAGGAACGCCTCGAATGGACGTTGCAAGCTGTTTCGCGACAATTCCACTTTCCCCTGGAGGTCTTGTCCGCAACCTCCCTCGAGGGTCGGCTTCAGACGCGCGCACTCACCGGGCCTCTAGACACGCCGAACCCTTACGTCGCTCAGCAACTGGCGCAAATGCAGATCATGCGCCTGGCCGGAGCAGGTGTGAAGATCGGCTGGGCGGTGCGAGGCTTCCACAACGACGAACGTCGCTTTGACCACCTTCACGATCGCAGCTTCGGCCCGCGGCTGGCCTACATCTACACCCGTGGCGGCCGCAGCTTGTGCGCGTCTCGCCCGCGCTGCTCGCCGTACGTTTGCGAGAGCCGCGCCGATCGCCTGCTGCTCGAGCCGGGCGAGCGCCTCGCCACCAAGCTGGATCGATTCGGCCGCGATCGCCGCCATCCCCTGGTTCGCGGCTACCGACGTCTGCTGGCCCACCTTGCGCGAGCCCATCGCCAACTGGTGGGTCCCAACCGTCCCTGGGCGCCCGAGGCGCGCATCCAGTCCATCGTGGACCAGCTACATTAGCCGCCGAAGCCACCTCCGCACGGCGAGACCGACCGAGCGCTCAACCGGCTTCAGTGCAAGAAAGCGGACAGGCGCACCTCGCGCGGCGCTCGATTCGTGGACAGGTGCAACCGCGTCTCGAAGGCATCACGCTGGAACGCATCCAATGCGGCGGCACCTTCTCCCGTCACGCCATGTCGCAGGAACGCGCTTGGCAGGCCGCCCTTTTCCAGAAGCACCGCCGTGACATGATCGAATTTCGATTCCTGGCTCTTCATCGCCTCGAACGATGTCTCGGCGACCACCCGCGCCAGACGTTCCTCGCTCACAGGGATCCCCACGTGCGCTGCCACCCGGCGCAAGACACGCGTACGATCCGAGTGCAGATCTTCATAGCGCACCACCAAGACCTCCGAGTTGTCGGCGTGCTCGGTCCAACCACCGACGTGCCTGAACCACGACCGATACTGCAAATCGCCTTTGAGGAAACGTTGGAAGAAGTCGGAGAAGCCACCCTGGTAGCCGAGGTGGGAACGGTAGAAGTGATAGTACGACACGGCCACGTCGCAGCCGTCTCGCCATACGTAGACGATGCGCCCGGGCCGCGGCAGCCAGCCATGGGGAAGATGACTCTTCATGATCCGCGGCGAGGCAAAAAGCTCGAAGTCGGTCGCGGTCATGGTACCCAGCGCCAGCGAGCGCTCGAACCAGGGGCTGACTTGCGAGAGGTGCTCGAAGTCGAACCCATCATGCCCGGCCAGCCGGTAGAGCATGAATTGCATCCAGGTGGTGCCCGAGCGTGGATAGCTCACGACGTAGATGTCGTCCGCACGCGGGCGAAACTCGATTCGGCCACGCAGGAACGAGAGTACGCGGCGCGCGTCGGCGAGCGCCTCCTCTCCGCCGCCGACAACGGCGGCTCCGCGCGCAAGCATCCGGCCGGCCAGCTGGCGGAGAAATCCGGGCGAGGGATCTTGCAACCCGGGGTGCCCGGCCCCACACCGGGCGCCGTCAGCCGTGCGAGACATCGGGGACCGTGGACTTCATGCTAACGGCGGTCTTCGCGCTGTCACGCAAACGCACCACCGCGCCGGGCGCCTGATCGGAGGCGAAGGTCTTGAAGAACCCTGGCTGGTTGTGTGGAGGTACCCGGTGGTAAATATAGCGGGCGTCCCGCGGCGCGAGGTTGATACAACCGTGACTGCGGCGGTTGCCGAAATCATCGTGCCAGTAGGCACCGTGGATCGCGAAGTTGGGCAGGAAGTACATCACCCAAGGAATGTTCTCGATGAAGTACTTGTCCGGGCTGTGCGGAAAATTGCCCATCGATCGATACGACAGCTTGTGCTGCAAACGAAAGAGCCCGAGCGGGGATGGTCGCTCGGTCAAACCCGACGATATGAGGGTCACGTAGATCGGCCCAGTCCCGAAGGAACGCACAGCTATCATCTGTTGTCCCACGTCGATGTCGAGCCAGGTCTCGCCCTTGGCGAGGCCATCTACCGGCGGAGCGCCCACCCAGTACCGGAGGTTGTCGTCCTCCTTCATGAAGCCGAGCGTCCGCTTCCCCTTGGCGTCCTTGACCTCGCGCCAGCCGGCATCTTCCGGGTCGCGACCGACGAGCAACGGTGTGTGCCGAGCCAAGCGCAACACCGGATCTCTGCGGCTCGAGGGTCTGGCGTAGACAGGCGCATGGTCCACGACTGTCCAGCCCGGAACGAAGCCGCGATCGGGGATGGGATTGCGCTCCAAGTTGCGACCCTGGAACCGGCTCGGAGTGTGCAGAACGTAGCGGGACTCATCGAGCGGCCGTCCCCGGCGAAGGAGCTGGTGTTTCGCTGCGCCCTCGCCGGGGAGGTAGGCGTAGCTGTAGGCGATGGTTTCGGTGCGGTGGACGAACACGAAGGGGAGAAAGTCGTCGATGAGCGCGGGCATGATGCGCACGGGATCCTCGGTGGGCTCGACGTGATCCATGCAGAGGAATCCCCCGCCCTGCACCGCCGCCCAGCTCTTGCGACACCCGCTACCTGCTTTGCGCTGCCCGCCGTCGAGCGCCACCACGCCGCCCGCCTCGACGATGGCCCGCCGGGGGCGAACGGCCGCCGGGCTCCAATAGACAGTCGTGTCCGACTTGGCCCGAACACGAAGCCCGTGTGACGGTCTGTCAGCGTGGGTGCCGTGGCCAACGGCAGGATTCGGCTTCGCGGCGGCAACGCGCATCTGCGCAAGCGCCAGCAGCAATACCAGCAACAGCCTCATGCGCGGACGAGGCCGGCAAGAGCCGCCGGGACTGGAATTCGGCACGGTCATCACCAGCCGAGGAAAGTATTCAAATTCGGTGCCATCCCCGGGACTGACTGCAACGGGCTTTCGGCTGATTGCGAAAGGGGAACGACCCTCGCTGCATCTTGCAAGGCCCCAAAGCCTCCCGCCTCGGGGAAGTGGCATTGTGTCACGTGTGACGAGTTGCCACGGAGGAAGGAACTCCAAGGCGAAGGAGTCAATAACGCACCCTTGCCGACAGGCTTGCGTAGGTGGCAAAGGGGACGTCGGCATCATCGCAGGGGACCCACTCTCGCACCACCGCCGAGCCACCCGGTGCGCCGGCCAGCGTCTGGTAGAAGGTCACATCGTCGAAACCCGCAGCGGCCGCGTCTGCACGCGTGGCAGCGAAATAGACGGCGCGCGGCCGAGCCCACAGGATGGCGCCCAGGCACATCGGGCAGGGCTCGCAGCTCGCGTAGATGTCGCAGCCTTCTAGCCGAAACGACCCGAGGGCGGCGCACGCTGCTCGGATGGCCATCACCTCCGCGTGCGCGGTCGGATCGTTGTTGGCGACCACGGCGTTCGCCGCCTTGGCGATCACGACTCCATCCTTGACCACCACCGCGCCGAAGGGGCCGCCTCGCCCGGCCCGAGCGCCAGCCGCGGCCTCGGCAATCGCCAGACCGAGAAAGCGCTGCTTGTCGGCCGGCGACGGCGCGCTCACGAACGCGCTCCGAAGATGGCGGTACCTACGCGCACCAGGGTCGCGCCCTCGGCAATGGCTACTTCGAGATCATGGCTCATGCCCATGGACAACTCGGCGAGCACGACGTTGGGACGCCGAGCCGATCGGTGCTGGTCGCGCAGGCGGCGCAGGGCCGCGAAGTGGGGCCGCGACAGCTCCGGATCCTCGTCGTAGGGCGGGATGACCATGAGGCCCGTGCAGCACAGGTGCGAGAACGAGGCGAAGTTGTCGAGCGTGGCGGGCAGGTCGTCGGGTGCGATGCCGCTCTTCTGGATTTCGCCGGCCACGTTCACCTGCACGAGACAATCCTGAATCACGCCGAGCGCCTTGGCCTTGCGTTCGAGCTCGGCAAGCACTTCCACGGTGGCGGCCGAGTGCACGAGCGCCACCTTGCCGGCCACGTATTTCACCTTGTTGGTTTGCAAAGGTCCGATGAAATGCCAGCGTGGCTCGGGCAAGTTGCCGGCCTCAATCAGGCTTGCGACTGCCTGGTGCTTGTCGCGAAATTCCTGCCCGTAGCTCTCGGCGAAGTCGCGCTGGCCCGACTTCAGGGCGGCGACCACGTCTTCAGCGGGCGCGGTCTTGCTCACCGCGAGCAGGCGGATCCCTTCGGAAGAGCGGTGCGCGGCGATGAGGGCGGTATCCATTCGCTCGCGAACTTTGTCCAAGTTGGCGGCGATGTCCTCGGCGCGGCTCACGGCACGACTCCGTACGCCTGCGGCGGATAGCCGGGCAGGGCCTCGAGCGCACGCAGATCGGCGAGCACTTCGGCGAGGGGCAAGCCGACCACGTTGGTGAACGAGCCGCGCACGTCGGTGACAAAGCTGCCCGCGATGCCCTGGATGGCGTACGCACCTGCCTTGCCGCGCCACTCGCCGCAGGCCAGATAGGCCGCCACTTCTCTTGCGTCCAGCGAGCGAAAGGTGACGAAGGTGCTGACCAAACGCTCGACCATGCGCTCGCCGTGCCGGATGCGGTAAGCGGTGAGCACCTCGTGGCGATGTCCGGCCAGGCGTTGCAGCATGGCCGCCGCCTGCGCCTCGTCCTCGGGCTTGCCCAGGATCTCGCCAGCGAGCACGACGACGGTATCGGCGGCGAGCACGGCCAACGTCGGGGCCGCCAGCCTCACGACAGCGGTGTCGCACTTCTGCGCGGCCACGCGGCAGGCGTAGGTCCGCGCAGGCTCGCCATCGGCAACGGCCTCGTCGATGTCGACGGGCTCGACGACCAGAGCGAGGCCCACACCTTCGAGCAATTCG
>Ga0210133_1000259_pt1 | contig 20816 bp, 18 predicted proteins | sample Joice_ThreeSqC_D_2_FD_184874 | JGI IMG/M metagenome (GOLD analysis project Ga0210133, IMG submission 184874) | Wetland microbial communities from San Francisco Bay, California, USA, that impact long-term carbon sequestration - Joice_ThreeSqC_D1... | ecosystem: Environmental > Aquatic > Marine >...
GCAAGGCCTCGGACAAGATCGCCGCGCTCGAGGAAGCCGGCATCGCCATCGCGCCCACGCCGGCCGACCTGGGCAAGACCGTGGCCGCCAGGATGCGCTGATCGAGGAGATCGATCCTCTGCTCGCTCGGCATGAACCACGCCCTCGATTTCTCGCTTTGGCCTCTGCATCGCCTGTTTGCCGAAAAGCCGTGGGCGTTGCTGGCTTGGCCGACTGTGCTCATGGTCCTGGGCTTGGTCGCTCGATGGATCCTCGGTCACGGTAGCCAGAGCCTGGCCATCGTTCCGCGCACGAAGGCCGGGTTGGCCGGCATCGTGACCGGGCCATTCTTGCATGCCAATGTCGCGCACCTCATCGCCAACCTGCCACCCTTCATCGTGCTGGGCGCCTTGGTGCTTCGCCTCGGCAGTCGTCGCTTCGTGGAGACGTCCGCCATCGTTGCGCTGGGCAGCGGCCTTCTGCTCTGGTTGTTTGGTCGCCGAGGCGCGCACATGGGCGCAAGCGGCGTGGTCTTCGGCTACTTCGGCTACCTGATTGGCCTGGCCTACATCACCCGGACGATGTCGGATGTCTTGGTGGCCGTCACCGTCCTTCTCGTCTACGGCGGGATGCTGGCCGGGCTCAAGCCCGCCCGACGCGGGACGTCCTGGGAAGGCCACCTTTTCGGTCTGGCCATTGGTTTGGCCAAGGTCTTGTGGCTCCGGCGGTAATGCGACTACCGGGTGGCTCGGTCAGGCCGGAAATCGCCCAGCATCGTCTCCATCGCGGACCAGACGTGCGACACGTCGTCGGCGTAGATGAGCAGGTCGCGCTTCTTGCCATGAATGTCGGTCACGTGGCCGGACAACTCGGCTTCCTTGTGAAAGCCAAGCTTCTCGAAGGTGCGCTTGGCCGCGGTTTGGCTGTCGACCATGTGGGCGACCAATTTGTCGATGCCGCGGTCGATGGCGAGCTTGACGATGTGACGGGCCAGTTCCAGGCCCAGACCCTGTCCGCGGGCCGCCCGATCGACATTGAGCCGCAGCTCGCCGACGTGGCGGGTCCAGCCGTGCAGCGTGCGGTGCAGGGTGGCCTCGCCGCGGATCTCGCCATCGACCTTGCCCACCACGCTCAGAGCCTGACCACTTTCGAGCTTGGCCAGGAAGCGGTCCAGCCAGTCCGCGGTCGTGACATCGTCAATGAGAACCATACGATCTTCCTCGGACATGGCGCGATAGAAGCGGAGCAAGCCGGGACCGTCGGCCGCCTCGGCCGGCGCGATCGTGGCGCCCTTGCCACTCTTCAGCCGCACGATGCAGGGAAGCTCCAACGCGTCCGCGACCATGCGATATCCTTCTCCCGAGAACCTAGGCCAAGAGCGTTCGGCCGAAATCGTAACCCTTGGCGAGTGCTCGCAGATTGAGGCTCTCGGTACCCTTGGGTACCGAGTCGAGCACGGCTTTCTCGACTGCCTCGTGGGGCAGAATGCCCGTGGCGCCGGCGAAAAAGCCGACCATCACGATGTTGAGCACGAGGCGGCGACCGAGCTCCTCGGCGAAGCGCGTGGCCGGGATGCCCATGGTGCGCACCGAAGTGGGGAGCTTGCCCGCCGGTTGCACCAGTTCCTCTTCATAGAGCACGAGTCCGTCGGGTTTGAGCTGCGGCGTGAATTGCGTAAACGCATCCTGCGACATGAGAACCAGCACGTCGGGCTTGCGCACGTAGGGGTAGCCGATGGCCTCGTCCGAGACGATGACTTGGGCGCTGCACGCACTGCCGCGCGCCTCTGGCCCGAAGGCCTGGATCATGGCCGCGTGCTTGCCGGCGTAGATGGAGGCTGCCTTGCCGATGATCGAACCACACAGGATGATGCCCTGGCCGCCTAGACCACCGACGCGGATTTCGGTTTTGGTCACGTTATCCTCCGTAGGGGGTGTACTTGCTGCCCAGCGTTTGAGTGAAATGGTCGTTCATGGCGTCGAGCCACGTCGGCCGCTCGCGGTCGACGAACTTGCCCACCGTGATTTTACCGTCGAAGGTCAGACCGACGTCCTTGGTATCAGCGCCGTGCTTTACGATGCTGTTCTGCTTGTAATACTTGAGCTCATCGATACCGTCGCCGCGCTTGTTGCGTCGCGAGTAGAGCGTGGGACAGGGCGAGATCGCCTCGATGAAGACAAAGCCCTTCTTCTTGAGTCCTTCGTGCATGGCCTTGGCGAGCTGACGCACGTGAAAGACCGTCCAGCGCGCGACGTACACGGCGCCGCAGGCATCGGCCAGAAAGGGCAGATTGAAGGGCTGTTCGTAGTTGCCGAAGGGCATGGTGGTCGCCTTGGCGCCGATGGGGGTGGTGGGCGTAACCTGTCCACCCGTCATCCCGTAGGTGAAGTTGTTCACGCACACGACCATCAAATCCATGTTGCGGCGAGCGGCGTGCATGAAGTGATTGCCGCCGATCGCGGTCAGATCGCCGTCACCGGAATAGACCACGACCTTGAGCTTGGGATTGGCCAGCTTGAGGCCGGTGGCAAACGGAATGGCCCGGCCGTGCGTGGTGTGGAAGGAATCCAGGTTGAGGTAGCCGGCGACGCGGCCGGTGCAACCGATGCCCGAGACCACGGCGATTTGATCGAGATCGAGGCCCGAGTCGGTGAGCGCGCGCGTGAAGCAGTTTACCGTCGTGCCGATGCCGCAGCTTGGGCACCAGATGTGCGGGATGCGTTCCTGGCGAAGGTAGGGCATCACCGGATTGACGGTATCGATATCGCGCAAAAGGTTGAGGGCGGTGTTGGGCGATGTCATTGGGCTGCCTCCATGATTTGCTTCAGGATAGCCTCGGGTTCGTGCACCGAACCGCCGGCGTGCGGCATGCTGATGACCTTGGCCTTGGCGGCGACCGCGCGCTCGAGCTCAAGCACTACCTGGCCCATGTTGAGCTCGGGCATGATGAAGACCTTGGCTGTCTTGCAAAGCTCACGGATACGGGTGGTGGGGAAGGGCCACACAATGCGCAAGCGCAGGTGGCCAACCTTGAGCCCGCGCGCGCGCGCGTCCTCGACCGCGCTCTTGGCGATGCGGGAGGTGATGCCATACGACACCACGATGACCTCGGCGTCGTCGAGGAAATCCTCTTTCACATCGACAAGCTCATCGGCGTGGCTGCGGATCTTGTTGATGAGGCGGCGAATCAGCTTGTCCTGGGTCGCGGCGTTCATCGCCGGGTAGCCACGCTCGTCGTGGGTCAGGCCGGTGACGTGGATGCGGTAGCCCTCGCCAGCCTTGGTCATCTCGGGTACGAGATCCTCACTGGTGGTCGCGAAGGGCAAGTACTCGCCCTTGGGCTTCGTGGTGAGCTTGCGCGGCACGATCTGGATGCGATCCGCCGGAGGGATCTCGACTCGCTCGACCATGTGGCCGACCACCTCGTCCATCATGAACATGACGGGGCAGCGGTAGATCTCGGAGAGATTGAAGGCCTTGATCATCAGGTCGAAGCATTCCTGGGGAGAGTTGGGCACGAGTGCGATGATCTCGTAGTCCCCGTGGCTGCCGAAGCGGGCCTGCATCATGTCGGCCTGCCCGGGCAGGGTGGGTAGCCCCGTCGAGGGACCGCCGCGTTGCACGTCGACCCACACGCCGGGCGTCTCGGTGATGACGGCCAGACCGATGTGCTCCATCATGAGCGAGAAGCCGGGGCCACTGGTCACGCTCAGGGTCTTCTTGCCGCCCCACGCAGCGCCCTGAACGGCAATGCTCGAAGCGAGCTCATCCTCCAATTGAATGAAGACCCCTCCGGCCATCGGAATGCGTGCGGCGAATCGCTCGACGATCTCCGTGGAGGGCGTGATGGGATAGCCCGCGGCAAAACGGCAGCCGGCCGCTATCGCCCCCTCGCAAGCGGCGTGGTCTCCGTCGACGAAATGCAGGCCGGTGAGCACGCCCTTGGGCTCGGCGGGTACCATACCGGTCCAGCCCGATCTTGCGGGGGCCGGCTCGGCCGGGGCGGGAACGGGTTGAGGCTTGCCCTTGGACTTGCGCTCGTCCATGTCCTTCCAGCGCTCGCCGTAGATGGCGAAGTCCGGACAATAGAGCCCACACAGGTCACAACCCGTGCAGGCGTCCGGCGCGCTCAGGATGGGGAAATGGTACCCCTTGGGGTTGAATTCCTTTGAGAAGGTCAGGCAGTCGGTCGGGCAGAAATCGATGCAGAAGGAGCACCCTTTGCAGATCTCGGACCGGACGAAAACCGTGCCCTTGCCGGGGCGTTGGTCGGTGGTGGAATCGCTCATGGGTCCTCGTGTTGGCTAACCTCGGGAAGGTTTAGCATAGCTCCGTCGGCATAGCAGGAAAAGCGGACTAGCGAGGTCGAAACTGACGCGACCAGAAGTCGGCATGCGGAAGGATGGGCAAAGGTGGAAGGTGGAGATGCAGGAATCCCCATCCACGCTATTCAGCATTTTGTCGTGAGCCACGGCCGGGAAGGTGATAAATGACTACGCCATGACTGCGATCTGGTCCTTCCTGCGTTCCACGATAGGGCTGAAGGTGATGATGGCGGTGTCGGGCTTCATCCTGTTTGCCTTTTGCGTCGAGCATCTCATCGGCATGCTCCTCTTCTTCAAGGGCCCCGAGACGATCAATGGCTATGGCGAGCTGCTTCGCTACTCCACCATCGTGTTGTGGACGGCGCGCTCGTTCATTCTCATCGCCGTGATCCTTCATATCTGGACCGCGACGGTCCTGGTTTTGCGTCAGTGGAACGCGCGGCCGGTGGGCTACCAGCGAAGCCAGTCGCGGACCAACTCCTACGCGGCGCGCACCATGAAGTATTCCGGGCCAGTGCTCCTGGGCTTCGTCTTCTTCCATCTTGCGCACCTGACCTGGGGTTGGAACGTGACACCGGCGCCATTCGTCGAGGGCGACGTCTACGCGAACCTCTCCAACAGCTTCCAGTACGGGTGGGTCACGCTGGTGTACGTGGTGGGCACATGCGTTGTCGGTTTGCACCTCATCCACGGAGGGCACAGCATGTTCGAGTCGCTGGGTTTGAGGCACCCGCGCTTCGACGGGCTGATTCGCACCGTGGTCGGTGGCGCAACGTTCGTAGTGGTGGGGGGCTTCGTGTTCCTGCCCTGCGCAATTCTCTTCAAGCTGGCGGGGGGCTAGACGTCATGGATCTGAAATCGAATGTCCCCTCGGGGCCCGTCGCGACCGCTTGGTCGCGCCACAAGTTCGATATGAAGCTGGTCAACCCGGCCAACAAGAGGAAGTACAATCTGATTGTAGTCGGGTCGGGCCTGGCTGGCGCATCCGCCGCGGCGTCCTTGGCCGAGCTGGGTTACGACGTTCGCTGCTTCTGCTACCAGGACAGCCCGAGAAGGGCGCACAGCATCGCGGCGCAGGGTGGGATCAACGCCGCGAAGAACTACCAGAACGACGGCGACAGCGTGTTTCGCCTGTTCTACGACACCGTGAAGGGTGGGGATTTTCGCGCGCGCGAGCACAACGTGTATCGCCTGGCGGAAGTGTCGGCCAGCATCATCGACCAGTGTGTGTCGCAGGGGGTTCCCTTCGCGCGCGAGTATGGCGGCTATCTCGCCAATCGCTCATTCGGTGGGGCCCAGGTTTCGCGCACCTTCTACGCGCGTGGACAAACGGGGCAGCAACTTCTGCTCGGGGCGTACCAGGCGCTGACGCGTCAGATCGCCGCCGGCAAGGTGACGATGTTTCCGCGCACCGAGATGCTGGACGTGGTGGTGGTCGATGGCAAGGCGCGCGGCATCGTGACCCGCGACATGGTGTCCGGCAAGATCGAGTCGCATGCTGCTGACGCGGTCATCCTCGCCACCGGCGGCTACGGCAACGTGTTCTACCTGTCCACCAATGCCAAGGGTTGCAACGTGACCGCGACCTGGCGGGCGCACAAGCTGGGTGCGGGATTCGCCAACCCTTGCTTCACCCAGATCCACCCCACTTGCATCCCGGTGAGCGGCGACCATCAATCGAAACTGACCCTGATGAGCGAGTCGCTGCGCAACGACGGTCGCGTGTGGATACCGGCCAAGGCCGGCGACAAGCGCAAGCCGGGCGACATTCCGGAAGGAGAGCGCGACTACTATCTCGAGCGCCGTTACCCCGCCTTTGGCAACCTGGTTCCGCGCGACGTGGCCAGCCGGGCCGCGAAGGCGGTGTGCGACGAGGGGCGTGGCGTCGGCTCGGGCGGCCGCGGCGTGTACCTGGACTTTGCCGACGCCATCCATCGGCTGGGCGCGGGTGTCATCGCCGAACGCTACGGCAACTTGTTCGAGATGTATGAACGCATCACCGATGAAAACCCCTTCAAGGTTCCGATGCGAATCTACCCCGCCGTCCACTACACCATGGGTGGCTTGTGGGTGGACTACAACTTGATGAGCACCATCCCGGGACTGTTCGTGCTGGGCGAGGCCAATTTCTCCGACCACGGGGCCAACCGCCTGGGGGCTTCGGCCCTCATGCAGGGATTGGCCGATGGCTACTTCGTCATCCCCTACACCATCGGGAACTACCTCGGGTCGAACAAGCTCGCAAAAGTCGACAAGCAAGGACCCGAGTTCAAGCGCAGCGAAGCCGAGATCGGCGAGCGCATCAAGAAGTTCGTGGGTAACAAGGGCAAGCGCACCGCCGCTTCGTTCCATCGCGAGTTGGGCAAGCTGCTCTGGGAAAACTGCGGCATGGCGCGCACCGCCGCGGGCCTGCGGGCGGCGCGCGAACGCATCCCGCAGCTGCGCGAGGAATTCTGGAATCAGGTCATCGTGCCGGGAAGCGGCAGCGAGCTGAACCAGGCCCTTGAATACGCGGGTCGTGTCGCCGACTTCATGGAGTTCGGGGAACTGATGTGCCGGGACGCGCTGGAGCGCAATGAATCCTGCGGATGCCACTTCCGCGAGGAGTTCCAGACAGAGGAGGGAGAAGCCAAGCGCAACGACGTCGACTTCGCTCACGTCGCCGTGTGGGAGCACAAGGGGGTGGACAAAGAGCCGGTTCGTCACCAGGAGCCTCTGACCTTCGAGAACGTGCACCTCGCACAGCGGAGCTACAAATGAGGTCAGTGCTGCGCAGCTGCCCGCGCGGTCGGAGGCGGGCTTTGCCTGCCGGAGCCCATCGCGGGAGGGTTTGGGAACCCTTCCAGGGTTCCCATGACAGTAGGAGCTACCAATGAATCTCGTCTTGATGGTGTGGCGACAAGAGAGCCCGCAGGCCCAAGGTCGTCTGCAGCGCATTGATGCCAAAGATATCAGCGCGGAGATGTCCTTCTTGGAGATGCTCGACGTGGTGAACGAGCGTCTTCTGCTCGAGGGCGAGCGTCCCATCGCATTCGATCACGACTGTCGCGAGGGAATCTGTGGGACATGCGGCGTGGTCATCAACGGCATACCCCACGGTCCACGGCCGGGCACCACGACCTGCCAGTTGCACATGCGCCACTTTCGCGATGGCCAGACCATCGTCATCGAACCCTACCGCGCCAAGCCCTTCCCGATCTTGCGCGATCTCATCGTGGACCGGTCAGCGCTCGACCGGATCATGGCAGCGGGTGGTTTCATCAGTGCCTCGACCGGCTCGGCACCCGACGGGAACGCCATTCCCGTGGCAAAATCCAAGGCGGACGCCGCCATGGACGCCGCGGCTTGTATCGGTTGCGGAGCGTGCGTTGCCGCGTGTCCGAACGCCGCCGCCATGCTCTTCGTCGGCGCGAAAGTATCGCATCTCGGGTTGTTGCCGCAGGGGCAGCCAGAACGCTGGACGCGCGCCGAGAACATGGTGGCGGCCATGGACAAGGAAGGTTTTGGTCCGTGCACGAACGTGACGGAGTGTTCTGCGGTGTGTCCCAAGGAGATCGACATCGGGGTCATCGCGCGCTTGAACAGGGACCGGATTGGTGCGGTATTTCTGGTGGCCAGACGCTCTTTGCAATCGGATAATGCATAGAAAGGGTGGCCGGCAAGTGCAGCCGCCCGTCGAGTTTTCAAATTCAGGAGATGCCTATGACGTCATGCACGATGTGTGCGGTAGACTTCCCGCCTGACTACAAATACTGCCCGCACTGTGGCTCTCCCTTTGCAATTGCGGGGGACGCGCAATACTGGGCCCGAAAAGCCCTCACTTCGCGCCTCGAAGGGCGTGACATATCGGTTTCCATCGAGGCCATTCGCAGGGCGTGTGAGCTCTCCCCGGACAACGCACATCTCCTTAACGGCCTCGGCAATCTCCTCTACCGCGCGGGCGAGCTCGAAGAGTCCATCGAGGCATTCAAGAAGGCTATCTCGATCAAGGCGGACTATCCGGATGCGTACTACGATTTGGCCCTCGCGTACTATCGAGCCGGCCAGATCAACCTCGCCATCAAGTCACTCGAGAAGTGCGTCGAGCTGAGCCGCGAGTTTTTGGCTGCGTACTACTGGCTGGGCATCGCGTACTACCACGTCGGCAAGGAAGTCGAGGCCATCGCGGCCTTCCGCCACTTGCTGGCGCTCAATCCCGCCTCGGTCATCGCCAACTATCACCTGGGTGTGAACTTTGCGTCGATCGGGAAGTACGAGGATGCCATCGCCAATTTCAAGCGCGTGCTCGACGTTTGTCCCGACGATCAGGCCGCGGCCTATCATTTGGGAATGGCGTACTACAAAGCGAACAAGATCTCCGAGGCAACGACGGTGTTCCGCGAGGCCCTCGAACACGATCCCGAGGACCAGCGCGCGCATCAGATGTACGAGATGCTTACCGAAGTTCCTGGGATCTGAACCCTCCGGTCGGCCGGCACATTGTTGACCTGTCTTGGGGGCGGGGCTAGCGTTACGTGGCCATGGCCACCATCACGTCGTCCGTCAAGGTGATACCCGGGACGCTCCCCAACGCCCATCTGCTGGATTCCCGCGTGCATGTGCTACGCCAGCGCTTCCCCAGGGCCATCATCGATCGCTACCTGGAGTTGCTGCCCGAGTTTGGCGAGGGCGTCTTGCTGGCGCCGGGAGCGGTGGTGGTCGGACAGGTGAAACTGGGCAAGGACGTGTCCTTCTGGTACGGCAGCGTCGCGCGCGGTGATCTGGCGCCGGTGACGGTGGGCGATCGTTCCAACATTCAGGACGGCACGGTGATGCACGTGGGGGACGACAGCCCGTGCATCGTGGGTGCCGACGTGGTGGTCGGCCACCGTGTCATGCTGCATGGCTGTCGGGTCGAGGACGCATGTCTCATCGGCATGCAGGCCACGCTCCTCGACGATTGCGTGATCGGTGAGGGATCGGTCATCGGTGCGGGATCCTTGGTCACGCAGCGGACGGTCATCCCGCCGCACAGCCTGGCCATCGGCATTCCGGCGAAGGTCGTGCGCGCCCTCGACCCCAGCATTGCCGAAGAACATCGTGCCCTGGCTGCGAAATACGTGCGACTCAAGGAGAACTACCTGCGCGACTCTCTTCGTCGGGGCTAGCCGGACGGATTGGCCGAGGCGAGCTTCCCCTACGCCCCGTGCTTGGCGGCGACTTGCAGAGGGGTTTCCTGCCCCTCGCGCATGACCGTGGCGTGGCCCAGGGTGCGCTCGGCGATTGCGTCGATGATGGTGTAGGCCACGGGAACCACCACCAGGGTCAGCAGGGTAGAGGTGATGAGGCCGCCGATGACCGCGATGGCCATGGGCGCGCGAATTTCGCCGCCCTCCGAGACGCCAAGTGCGACCGGCATCATGCCGAAGATCATCGCGCCGGTGGTCATGAGGATGGGGCGCAAGCGGACCGCGCCCGCCTTGAGCAGCGCCTCCCGCCGCTCGATACCCTTGCGGCGAAGCGTGTTGGTGTAGTCCACGAGCAGAATGGCATTCTTGGTCACCAGTCCCATGAGCAGGATGATGCCGATCATGGTCATGATGTTGAGCATGCTGTGGGTCAGCGCGATGGCGCCGAGCGCGCCGACCATGGACAAGGGTAAGGACAGCATGATGGTGAAGGGGTGCAGGAAGCTCTCGAACTGCGCCGCGAGCACCAGGTAGACGATGATGACGGCAAGGAGCAACGCTTGTAGCAGGTAGCCCATCGACTCACGCATGATGTCCGCCATACCCGTCCAGTCCGTTGTCATGGTGGCAGGAACGACCTTCTTGGCGATGGCCTCGATGTGCTTGCTGGCCTCGCCGAGGGCAATGCCGTTCAGGTTGGCGTACACCGTGATCTGGCGCTGGCGGTTCTGGCGCTCGATCTTGCCGGGGCCGGTGCCCGGGACGATGGAAACCACGTTGGACAGATTCACGAGCTGCCCCGTGGTCGAACGGACCTTGAGTGCCAGGAGATCCTGGGCGTTCTGGCGAAAATTCTCGTCGAGTTTCATCCGAACGTCGTAGCGCTGGCCCTCGGAGGTCAGTTCCGAAACCTTGTCGTCGGCCATCAGACTGCGCACCGTCATGGCGATCACCGCCATAGGGACCCCGAGATCCGCGGCACGGTCCCGGTCGATGTTGATGGCCAGTTCGGGCTTGCCGCCGCGGTACGAGACGTCGAGATCGACGTAGCCCTTCTGTGTCTTCAATTCCCGGATGATCTCGTCGGTGGCCTTGCTGATTTCGGTGTAGTCCTTACCGCGCACGTTGAACTGCACGATGGCGCTGCGGAATGCGCTGCTGCCCCCGCCCATCGTCTGGTAGGGCTCGACCGCGAATTTCACGTCGTCGCGTCCCAGCCAGCCTGGCATCTGGTCACGGACGTAGGCGATGATCTGGGCCTGCGAGAAGGCACGTTCCTTCTTGCCCACCAAGTTGCCCTGGATTTCGGCGCGGTTGATTTCCGCCACGGCCGATCCGCCGATGGTGACCAGCGTTTCCTCCACCCCAGGAACGCCGCGCAGCCTGGTGGCGACGGACTCGGCCATGGTCTCGGTGACACCCAGCGAGGAACCTGTGGGCATTTCCAGCTTGACCGAGAACTGGCCGCGGTCCTCGATGGACATGAACTCCTTGGGTACGATGGCGGCCAGGAAGATACTTGCCACGAACACCGCAAAGGCGACGAAGACCGTCAGGGCCCGATGGCGTAGGGCCGCGGCCAGCAGCTTGCTGTAGGTGTGCTCGACCACGTCGAGGAAGCCTTCGATGGCCTTGCCGATCCTGCCCTTGCCCGACTGGGCGCGTAGGAAGCGCGAGGACAGCATGGGCGTCAGCGTGAAGGCCACGAAGAGCGACACCGCGACGGCGAAGGCCACGGTCAGGCCGAACTGCACGAAGAAGCGACCGATCATGCCCTTCATCGTCGCCACCGGCACGAACACCGCGAGGATGGAGGCCGTGGTGGCCATGACGGCGAGCCCGATCTCAGCGGTGGCCTCGCCGGCCGCTTGCATGGGCGATTTGCCCATCTCCAGGTGGCGGTGGATGTTCTCGATGACCACGATGGCGTCGTCGATCAGGATGCCGATGGACAGCGACAATGCCAGCATCGTCATCATGTTGAGCGTGTAGCCCATGAAATGGATGAAGGCGAAAGTGGAGATGACCGAAACGGGCAGCGCGGTGGCGCTGATGAGGGTCGCGCGCCAGTCGTGCAGGAAGAACAGGATGATCAGGATGGCCAGCGCGGCGCCGAACAGGAGGTCGAACTTGACGTCGTTGATGGCGCGCTCGGTGAATACCGAGTTGTCGGCGGCAATGCGCATGGTGACATCGGGTACTTGCGGCCTGAGCTTGTCCAGGGCCTTCTTCACCTTGTGCGCCACCTCGACCATGTTGGAACCCGATTGCTTGCGCACCAGCAGGGACACCGAAGACTTGCCGTTGAAGGTGGCATAGGATCGCTCCTCCTGCGCCCCGTCCTCGACCCGAGCCACGTCGCGGATGCGCACGGGCGCGCCGGCTGCAGCCGTGATGATGATGTCCTCCAACCCCTTGGCGTCGTGAACCTGGCCGCGGGTCTTGATGGACAGCTCATGGGTGGCCGTGTCGAGTCGCCCGCCCGGGATCTCGACGTTCTGCGCAGCCAGCGCCTGCGCCACGTCGCCTGGCGCCAGGCCGAACGAGTCCAGTCTTTGCGGATCGATCCACACGTGGAACTCGCGTTCCTGCCCGCCGATGATGTCCACGTTGCCGACGCCGTTGATGGCCTGCAATCGCTGCTTGACCACGTCCTTCGCGACGGCGGTCAGATCGCGCTTGGGCATGTCGCCCGCCAGCGCGATGATGAGGACGGGCGCGGCGCCGATGTCCAGGCGTTCGACCAGCGGCGGCTCGAGGTCGGTGGGCAGGTTCTTGAGAGCACCGGAGACCTTGTCGCGCACGTCCTGCACGGCCTGGTCCGCCTTTCGCTCTAGCTCGAACTGGACGAAGACCAGTCCGACATTCTCCATGGAAGTCGAACGCAGCACCTTGATGCCGTTGACGGCGCTGATGGCCTCTTCCAGCTTGTCGACCACGCGCGACTCGATGGTTTCGGGATCGGCCCCGGGGTACACCGCGGTCACCGTGACGATGGGGAACTCGACATCGGGGAACATGTCGACCGAGAGTTGCTGGTAACCCCACACGCCAAAGACCGCGAGCACGGACACCATCACCGTCGCGAAGACGGGACGCTTGATGGATATGTCGGCAAGCTTCATGGCTTGTCCTTGGCACCGCGGGCGGCGGGCTTGCCGCCCTTGCTCTTCGCCGGGACGCGACCGCCCAGCGTGACCTCGGCATACAGCCCGGAGCGCAGGGCGCGGTCGGGGTTGGGCAGCTCGGCGATGGCCGAGAAGGTGCGCGTGCGCGGATCCAGCGCCGACACCACGCGGGTCAGGCGTGCATCGAGGATCTGCCCCGTCGCTGGGAAACGCACATGAATCGGATCGCCGGCTTTCACCTCGGTCACATCGGTCGAGGGAATCTGGATGCGCAGGTCGAGCGGATCGACCTCCTCGATGATGACCAGCGGCGTGGCCGGCATGACCGATGCGTACTCGCCCTCGTTGACCATGCGCTTGACGATGATGCCGTTGAAGGGCGCGTGCACGGTGGCGTCTCGCAGGGCCTTGCGGCCCATGGCCACCGCGGTCTCAGCCTGCCGCACCCCCGCTTGCGCGCCCTTGTAGCGGGCATCGACCATGTCGAACTGGCTCTGCGCCACGGCCTTGTCGGCGAGCAGAGACTTGGTACGGTCCCAGTCGAGCTTGGCGGCATCGAGCTGCACCTTGGCGGCCTGCAGCGCGGCCTCGGCCTGCTGCATGCGCAGGGAAAAGTCCTGCGTGTCGAGCGTGACCAGGGCCTGACCCTTCTTCACGATGTCGCCCTCGCGCACGTGCACACGCGTGACGATGCTGGAAACCTTCGGCGTCAGGGTGCTGCGGCGGTGGGCCTCGGTCGCGCCGGAAAGAAAGGAGCTGCCTGGTGGCGGCGGCGGAACGGTATCGAGAGCGGTGCCCGTGTCGGTTGACGGCGCCGGCGCCTTCGGGACCGCGGCGGCCGCTTGCGCCGGCTTGGCTGTGGCTGCCGGCGCAGCCTTGGGGGGTGGAGCAGGGGGGCTCGGGGGAAGCCGGGCCACCTCGCCATCGCGCTTGCATGACGCCAGGAGAGCCAGGGTGAGAGCGAGGGTACTGATTGAAGTGCGGCGCATGGTGGTCTTCCTCGATTGCAGGGTGGCGGTCATGGGGCTGCTTTCACGGCGGGGTTCTTTTCGCCCATGGCGCGGGCGAGGTTTGACTTGGCGATGAGGTAGTCGTAGATGGCGGTCTGGTGCTGGCCACGTGCGGTGGTGAGCTGGGTCTCGGCGTCGAGCACGTCGAACGAGGTGTTGCTGGCGCTCTCGTAACGCTTCTGCTCGATGCGGAAGTTCTCTTCGGCTTGGTTCACTGCATGCTTGGCCACGTCCAGCGCCTCGGCGGCTGTGGTCACGCCGACCCGAGCGCTGCGCGCATCGAGGCGGATCATGTCCTCGGCCTTGCGCCTGGCCTGTACAGCCTGCGCGAGCTGCGCCTTCGATTCGCTGATTCCGTAGTAGGTGCCACCACCTTCCCAGATGTCCCATGATGCGGTGGCGCCGATGAACCACGCCTGGGGCAGGCCGAAAAGCGATTGCGTCTGGCGGGTGTAGTTCGCGACCGCGTTCACCTGCGGCATCATCTTGGACCTGGTGAGCTGCACGCCCCCGCTGGCCTGCTCGATGTGGGCGGCGATTTCCTTGAGCTCGAAGCGCGACTCGACCGCCCGTTGCTCGGCCTGGGCGGCTGGCACCGGTGGCTCCACCACTGGCTCGCCCACGAGATCAACGGCATCGACCTCGCTGTCCGGTGCGCGCCCCATCAAGGTGGCGAGATGACCGCGCGCCAGCGTCACACCCCCCTTGGCCTGAATCAACCGCTGCTGGGCGGCGGCAAGCCCCAGCTGCGCGCGCAGGACGTCGTTGCGAGCGACCGCGCCATTGTCGAAGAAGGTCTTCGCGCGCTCCACCTGCGTTGCGACTTGCTCGACAGAACTTTGCGCTACCTCGGCCATCCGTTTGGCTTGCAAGAGCCGGTAGTACGCCTCGGTGACCTGGTAGGCCACGTCGCGCTCGGCCGACTTGCGCTTGATCTCGGCGACATCGATGCCGAGCTTCGCGAGGTTGTTCGCCTCGTGCACGGTCCACAGCGAAGCGATGGGCTGGACCAGGGTGGCGCCCATCGACCAGGTCCACTGTGGACGAAGCACCAGCGGGGCCATGAGCTGATCCTTGGTCGGGATCGGTGCGGTACTTCCATCGGGGAGCGTCGTGGTTGCGTTCGGGTCCGTATTCCAACCGCAGGTAGGGCAAGCCGCAAGCAGTGGACTGAACAGGGACGCCGACAGCTCCTGGTCCCACCGCTGCACTCCCGCTTCCAACCTCAGCCGCGGCCCCCAAGCCCCGCGCGCACCTCGTTTCTTCGCAAGGGCCGCCTCGACCTCGAGATTGGCCGACGCGGTATCCGGGCTGTCCTTCAGCGCGGCGGCCACGCACTGGTCGAGGGTCATGGTTTCCGCATGCCCAGCCAGGGGCGCCAGGGCGGTGATGCAAAGCAGAGCCAATCCAGATGTGTTCCCACTCATTTCTTGCGTGCTCCGGTCTTGGGCTTGTGGCCTACGCCGTGAAAGAAGAACTCGGTGATGAGCGGGGCGTACTCGACGTAGCTCCTTTGCTTTTCGTTCTCCGCCCACTGGTGAAAGAGGCCGAAGGCCATGCCGAAGAGAATGCGCGCCACGATCTCGGGAGGCTTGCCGCCCAGATCCGCCGGCGTGGCGTTCTCGCCCAGCCACTCGGCCAGGCGACGGATGCGACGCTCGAAGTTCACGTGAAACGCACGGCCGGTGTCGTCCGTGGCGCACATGCTCTGGTTGCTGTGATCGCTCAGGAATCCCGCGAAGGCGTTGTGCCGCTTCTCGATGAGCTCGAGGTGACGGCGTAGCACCAGTTCAAAGCGCTGCCGAAAGGGAAGCCCTGCCGGAATCGGCTCGTCGAATACGCGAATGTATTCATCGGTGAGTTGGGTGACCGTGGCGTCGACGATCTCCTGCTTGCTCTTGAAGTAGGTGTAAAGCGACGCCGCCGTGTAGCCGGCTTCGCGCGCGATATCCTGCATGGTGGTTGCGTGCAGGCCGGAGCGGGTGAAGGCCCGAATCGCCGCGTCCAAAATATCGGTGCGCGCGTGCGCGATCTCTCGTTCTCGTCTCTCGCCGGGTTTCATGTTCGCCGTTCCGAAAGCATGTTATTCCGCGTCGAATTGGCGTTCAGTGTGACGAATGGGTATTCGGAAGTCAATCGACATTTCGGAAAGCGCAGGGCCGTCAGGTGCAGCGCGGAGCCCACGAGGCCCTTGAAGAGCGAGCGCCAAATGTTTAGTCTCCCGAGATGTTGCTTGACGGTCCCCTGCGCGAAGCCCTCACATTCGACGATGTTCTGCTCGTTCCGGCGGAGAGTGACGTCACCCCGAAGGACGTCGACGTCCGCTCCCACCTGACGGCGACGATCACCCTGGCCATCCCCATCCTGTCCTCGGCCATGGATACGGTCACCGAGGCGCCCACCGCCATCTGCATGGCGCGTGAGGGCGGGCTCGGCATCATTCACAAGAACATGACCATCGACGAGCAGGCGCTCGAGGTCACCAAGGTGAAGAAGGCCGAGACCGGCGTGGTCATCGACCCGGTGACCATCGACCCCGACCAGAAGCTCTTCGCGGCGCTCGATCTCATGCGCCGGCACGAGATATCTGGCCTGCCCGTGGTTGGCCGCGACGGTGTCCCGGTCGGCATCCTGACCAACCGTGATGTGCGCTTCGAACGCAACCTGGACCAACCGGTGCGCGACGTGATGACCACCAACCTCATCACTGCCCACGAGGGCATGAGCCTGGAGCGATCGAAGGAGCTCCTGCACAAGAACCGCATCGAGAAGCTGCTGGTCGTGGACAATGCCGGCAAGCTCCGCGGACTCATCACCATCAAGGACATCGAGAAGGCGCAACAGCACCCCTACGCGGCCAAGGACGAACTGGGCCGCCTCCGCGTCGGTGCGGCGGTGGGCACCAGTCCCGACATGCAGGCGCGCGTGGCCGCGCTGCTTCACGCCGGCTGTGACGTCATCTGTGTCGACACCGCGCATGGGCATGCGAAGGCGGTGCAGGAGGCGGTGGCCGACATCCGCAAGACCTACCCCAAGTCGCAGATCATCGCGGGCAACGTGGCTACCGCCGAAGGCGCGCTGGCCCTGGCCAAGGCTGGTGCCAACGCGATCAAGGTTGGCATGGGCCCGGGGTCCATCTGCACCACGCGCGTGGTCGCGGGCATCGGCGTGCCGCAGGTCACCGCGGTGTCCGACTGCGCGCGCGCCCTGGCCAAGACCGACGTGCTGGTCGTTTCGGACGGTGGCATCAAGTACTCCGGCGACATGGTCAAGGCCATCGCGGCCGGCGCCCATACCGTGATGATCGGTGGGCTCTTCGCCGGCACCGACGAGGCGCCTGGCGAAATCATCCTCTACCAGGGCCGCAGCTACAAACTCTACCGCGGCATGGGTTCGGTCGGCGCCATGCGCGCGGGCAGCAGGGATCGTTATTTCCAGACCGAGGTCACCACCGAGGCCAAGCTGGTGCCCGAGGGCATCGAGGGCCGCGTCCCCTACCGAGGCAGTCTGTCGCAGTCCATTTACCAGCTCATCGGTGGTCTTCGTTCCGGCATGGGCTACTGCGGTTGCAAGACACTGGACGAGATGCGCACCAAGGCCCGCTTCATCAAGATCACCACGCCGGGCCTGCGCGAATCGCACGTGCACGACGTCATCATCACCAAGGAAGCCCCCAACTACCGCGTCGAGCAGTAGGGCATTTCCCAAATGTCCTCCAAGCAAGTCATCCTCATCCTGGATTTCGGCTCGCAGTACACGCAGCTCATCGCGCGCCGGGTGCGCGAGCAGAACGTCTATTCCGAGATCCATCCCTTCGATCTGCCCATCGAACGCATCCGCGCCATGCAGCCGGCGGGCATCATCCTGTCGGGCGGCCCGTCGTCGGTCTATGACGAGGGCGCGCCAAGGATTTCCGCTGACATCTTCGGCGTGGGTGTTCCCATTTTGGGGATCTGCTACGGCGTGCAGCTGACCAGCCTGATCCTCGGCGGCAGGGTCGTGGCGGCTGCCCACCGCGAGTACGGCAGGGCGAGCGTTCGCCTGGAAACATCGTCCGAGCTGTTTTCAGGCTTTTCCGTCGGCGACGATCTGGCCGTGTGGATGAGCCATGGGGACAGGGTCGAGTCGCTGCCCGAGGGGTTTTCCTGCATCGGCACCAGTCCCAACTGCCCCTTTGCCGCGGTCGAAGCCATCGGCCGCAGGTTCTGGGGCGTGCAGTTTCACCCCGAGGTGGCGCACACCCCGCGGGGTATGGAGATCCTGGGTAATTTTCTCTTCCGCATCTGCAAGTGCCAGCCGAGCTGGACCATGGCCAATTTCGTCGACGAGGCGGTGGCCGCGGTCAAGCAGCAAGCACCCAGCGGGCGCGTGATCTGCGGGCTTTCGGGCGGCGTGGATTCGTCGGTCGCAGCCTCGCTGGTCCACCGTGCGGTGGGCGATCGCCTGACCTGCATCTTCGTCGATAACGGGCTTCTACGCGCGCGCGAGGCGGTGCAGGTCGAGGCGCTCTTCCGAGGCGCCTTCAAGATGAACCTGGTGGTGGTGGACGCGGCCGATCGATTCTTGTCCAAGCTGGCGGGCGTCGAGGATCCGGAAAAGAAGCGCAAGATCATCGGCGGCGAGTTCATCGCCGTGTTCGAGGAGGAGGCGCGCAAGTTGGGCGGTGCCGACTACCTGGTGCAGGGCACCTTGTACCCCGACGTGATCGAGTCGGTTTCACACAAGGGGCCGTCGGCCACCATCAAGTCGCACCACAACGTGGGTGGGCTGCCCGAGAAGATGAAGCTGAAGCTGATCGAGCCGCTGCGCGAGCTGTTCAAGGACGAGGTGCGCGCCCTCGGCGCCGAGTGTGGCTTACCCCACGACATGCTGTGGCGGCAGCCCTTCCCGGGGCCCGGCTTGGCCGTTCGTATTTTGGGGCCGGTAGCCAAGGCCGGCTGCGATCTCTTGCGCGCCGCCGACGTCATCATCGATGAGGAGATCCGCGCCGCCGGGCTCTATGAGAGCATCTGGCAGTCGTTCGGCGTGCTTCTGCCCGTGCGCTCGGTCGGGGTCATGGGCGACGAGCGCACCTACGCCAACGTGCTGGCTATTCGCGCCGTGCATTCGCGCGACGGCATGACCGCGGACTGGGTGCCTCTGCCGCACGACCTGTTGGCGACGGTATCGTCGCGTATCGTGAACGAGGTGCGCGGGATCAACCGCGTGGTATACGACATCTCGTCCAAGCCTCCGGCGACCATCGAATGGGAGTGACCCGCTTTCTGCCGGTGTTGCTCCTCATGCTGGCGGGTGTGGGGCACGCCAAGGAGCCGGCGGTCTTCAAGCGCATCCTTGTCGACGCCGAAGTCGACTGGACCACCGGAACGATCACGGCCCAGGCTGGCGCGGCGGCCGACATCCGCATGCCCGATCCGACCGCGGCCAGGCCAGGGGCAGAACGGCGGGCGCGCGCGGCGGCAGCCGAGAAATTGCGTGTGGCGGCGCGGGCGCTGGGGCAGGGCAAGACGGCTGACGACAAGTCCGTGCTGGCGAAGGCCACCGTGTCGCGCACCGAATACCAGTCGAACGGGGGCGTGGTGCTCTGGCTGAGCCTTCGCTTCTCCGATCTGGTGCCTGGCAAGCCAGCCCCGATCGCGTTGCGGGTTGCGAGCATGCCTTTCGCTTTTGCGCCGGTCGTGGCCGGGGCAGGCAAGACGGCTACCCTTGGCTACGCGACCTATCGCCCAGCCTCGGGATGTCCCAAGGACGCGGTGGCGGCTCGTTCTGGCGGTGACGGCAAGCTCGCGCTCGCGGATGGCAAGCTGGTCGATTCTCTCGCCGGCGCGGCGGTTGTGATCTACCTTGGGAAGCCGCAACCATGACGAAGCTGGGAGCACTCCTCGCGGGCCTGTGCCTCTTGTCGGGCGCCAGCGCCTCGGCTCAACAGCCGGAGCAGGACCAGAACGTCGTGCGCGCCGAGGCGCCCATCGTCGCCGGCAATGCCGTGAACGCCAAGAAGCGCGCCTTGGCCGATGCCTTTCGCCAGGCGGCCGAGCAGGCCCTGGCCGACCTGATCAAGAACGGCGAACCCATGCCGTCGCCGCCGCCAGTAGCCGTGGCTGAGCTAAAGGCGTCGCTGGCCAATGGCGCGCAGCGGTTCGTGCGTAGCTACCGGCTGATTGATCAGCAGACCGAGGGTGGCGTGCTCAAGGTGATGGTCGAGATCGACGTGAACACGGTCCTTCTGCGGCGGGAGCTCGACCGCGCACGCGGCACCGGCGCCGCGCAGGCAAGGCCGGCGTTCAAGCCTGTCGCGAAGTTCATGTTGGTCGCCGGCGCCGCACCCGTGGGCGCGCTGGTGGCAAAGGCTCTCGGCGTGGAGGGCGTGCGCGCTCAGGTCGACCCGGCGACCACCGAGGCGCAGCTGGTGGCGAACGCATCGAGGCGGAACGCCCAGGCCTTGTTCGTCACGGCCAAGAGCGTCCGTGAGGATGTTGTTCGCGGAGTTCAGCAGGTGCCGGTCAACTGCAGCATCGTCTGGCGCCTTTTCGTCGCCGGGGCGCAGCCCACGCAGGCACCCGCCGTGGAGCACAGCGAAAGCGAGTATGGTTTTGCCAAGGACGAAAGTGCGGCGCGCAAGGCCTGCCTGGAACGCGCCGCGGGCACGGTGTCCCGGGCCGTCGCCACCACGCTGCACACACCGGTGGTAAGCGCAGCCTTCGTGACCCTGCGACTCGACATGCCGGACGTAGGCGCCGTCCCCATCGTTTTGCAAGCGCTCAAGCGTCTCGGCTCGGTAACCGCGAATGAAGTTCGCGAGATCACGGCCAACACGGCCGAGATTCGCGTGTTCACCCGCATCGGCGGCCCCGTGCTCTACCAGACGCTGGTGCGTGAGTTGGGCGGCAAGATCCTACTTACGCCTACGCAACCCCCAAGCGACACGGTCGCGGTGAAGGTTCAGAATCCGAATGCGCCGCCGCGCTAGGAGAGTCGGTGAAATGTTGAAGCCCTTGCCCCTTATCGTCGCCGTGCTGGCACTCTTCATCGGGTGCGCCACCATGAAGCCCGAGGCCATGGCCACCCTGCAGGTCGAGTGCAACGTGCCCGAGGCCGTGGTGTTGCTCGATGACGCCATGGTCGGCCGCGCAGGCGAGCTGAAGAAGACCCCCAAGTCCATCCGGCCCGGCTTCTCGCGCGTCGAGATCCGGCAGCCTGGCTACT
>Ga0210133_1000260_pt1 | contig 20792 bp, 21 predicted proteins | sample Joice_ThreeSqC_D_2_FD_184874 | JGI IMG/M metagenome (GOLD analysis project Ga0210133, IMG submission 184874) | Wetland microbial communities from San Francisco Bay, California, USA, that impact long-term carbon sequestration - Joice_ThreeSqC_D1... | ecosystem: Environmental > Aquatic > Marine >...
ATAAACCATTTTACTTTGGCAAGGGCTTCCGGCTGCGCATCATTTGCAACACCACCTATTCTGGCGTAGCTGTTTGTAAATCTAGCACCGCAAAGTATATCCCAGATATCGAGCACTTTTTCTCTTTCACGCAAAGTCCATAGAAAAACTGTAAGCGCACCTACATCCATTGCAAATGCACCGATTGCAACAAGGTGAGAAGTAATACGTGCAAGTTCGGCAATCATCATTCTGATATATTGTGCTCTTGGCGGCGCTTCAATCCCTGCAAGTTTCTCTACAGCCAAAACCCAACCGACGTTGTTTGCCATTGGGGAAATGTAATCGAGCCGGTCGGTGTGAGGAATAAATTCATAATAACTCATGTTTTCGGCAAGCTTTTCGTAACCCCTATGCAGATAGCCGAGTTCAGGAACGCAGGCAATTACGGTTTCGCCATCCAGACGAAGAACGAGTCTAAGCACACCGTGAGTTGCAGGATGCTGTGGACCCATGTTAAGGATCATCTCGTTTTCAAGCGCATCTTCAACAGTGATATCTGTATGCGTATCGAGGAGAGCCTGAATTATTTTAGGATGAATTTCTTTTAAATCGGTTTCCATAATTTTTCTATTTCTTCGGTAACGGGATTGAGCCGGGAATGCCCATCAACGGAAAATCTTTTCTTAACGGATAATATTCAAAATCTTCCGGCATATACATTCTTCTAAGATCAGGATGATTATTAAACTTAATACCGTACATATCATAAGTTTCCCGCTCCTGCCAGTTCGCACCCTTCCACACAGACGTTACAGAATCAATGGAACATTCGGATTCATCAACATCTGCCTTTAATCTTAATCTAAAATTATTTTTAATCGAATAGATATGGTAAACAACCGTAAACCTGTCTTTTCTTTTCGCCCAATCGATTGCAGTTATGTCTTCACATAATAAAAATTCCAGGGCAGGATCGGATTTTAAGAATTCGCAAATTTTAACAACCGAATCTCTTGGGAATTTAACTGTGAGTTCATCAAGATAATCAGTTGTCTCAAAATTAATATCGGAAAAATTTTCTTTGAGCTTTTGAAGTACGAGTTCTTTATTATTCATACTATTAATTACGAGAGGTTAGTTCAAGTTCGGGAGATTTCACATTCTTGAAATCGGCAGCTTTCGTTCTTCCAATTTTATCCTGTATCATAATCAATGCATTTAGAAGATTATCCGGACGTGGCGGACAACCGGCTAAGTAACAATCAACCGGTAAAAATTGATCTATCCCCTGCACAACAGAGTATGTTCTGTAAATCCCGCCGGAAGCAGTGCAGGCACCCATTGCAATAACCCATTTGGGTTCGGGCATCTGGTCATAAATTTTTTTAACAACCGGTGCCATTTTATAAGTTACGGTCCCGGCAACAATCATCAGATCGCATTGGCGGGGTGTAAATCTCATTACTTCCGATCCGAATCTTGCTATATCGTATTTCGGATCGCCTACTGCCATCATTTCAATTGCACAGCAGGAAATTCCCATCGGCATTGGCCACACAGAACTTTTTCTTGCCCACGCAACTAAAGCATCTACTTTTGTAGTAAAATATCCATCCTGCTTTAACAACGATTCTAATCCCATTTAAACCCGCCTTTCTTAAACGCATATAAGTAGCCTAACTCAAACACAATCAAAAATATAAGCATCGAAACAAAAACCGAAGCTCCAAATTCAGCAAATAATTTTTTAAACTGCACTGCCCACGGGTAAATGAAAATCACTTCAATATCAAAAATGATGAAAAGCATTGCAACTAAATAATATTTAATAGAAATCCTTTCCTTCGTATTTCCTACCGGTTTCATCCCGCTTTCATAAGTGGACAATTTCTCTTTATTTGGTCTTTGAGGACCTAAAATGGTAGATGAAAAAGTAATGCCAATTGCAATAACTACAGCAAAAAACAGAACTATAAATACCGGTATGTAAGTTTCAAGCATGATCGTTTAATACAAAATATTGGCTTCAAAAATATCCAAAAATTGCACCAGTGTCAATTTAAACAATGGTACCTTCCATCAATTAGATCTGAAATGAATAAGATACGTGTGAGAAAGATAACTTTAATGTAAAACTTTGTAGAGCACAGACGGCGGATTGTTAAAATAAACTACCGTCTTTAATCCCGGATGAACAGATTTCGGATTCAACAATGATTGAAATTCTCTTCTCATTGAGGCTTCTATCGGACTGAAATACAGATAATCCACATTATATTTCTTGAACGAGTCTATGAGTGCAGGGTAGGTTTCTGCGAGAGGTAAAAAGTAAAAATCCATATTTAAGTAATAAGCAGCATGCGGTTTCCTGGCAGCAAGCTTTTTTCCTTTTTCATTATCCGTAACATTTGTTTTGTACCAATTTTGAAGAGTCAGCAGTTCCACCGGTCCCGAATCGATTCTTGAACTGTTGAATGAAACACTTTTAGCCAGAGTAATGATCAATAATATAATTGGAATGACATAACGCAAAGCAAGTGGTATTTTTGTGTATGTAAGAAATTTCTCATTAAAAAATACACTGATTGCCAGGATCGCATAAAGCGGGATAAGAAACAATGAGAACCTTTCACTATAAAAGACTAACAGTAGTAACCCGAAAAAAAAGATGTTTGATAAATAATAACCGGTTTGCCTGCTCTTCCAGTCTTTAAATGGTTTTGATAACAATAAAAGTATTAATCCAATGATTATAAAAGCACCAACATACCAGCCCATTAAACTTTCCATATCGGACAAAAAATGGTCCCCTATATTTCCGAATATCATGGAAATAAATTTTGAAGTATCTCTGCCAATCACATCGAATAATGATGTGAAGCTGCTGCTTTCCTTAAACCAGAATTGATCCCAGGAAACATTTCCTTTCCCGAATAATTCATAAGCGATGTTTTTATAATTCTCATTAAAGAAGAAACTCCCCTTCTCATTTAAACAGTAAATTCCCCAGGGAGTAAATGTAAGTATGAATGTCGCAAGAAAGATGAGGGAAGATTTAATTCTTTGCAGCCAGTTAATATTCCAATAATTAATGAATAAGATGATTACAATAAATCCGAGCAGAAAAACTCCGTTATAACGGGTAAGGTACGACAATCCACCTAAAACACCGGCAAGGATTAGATTTTTGTAATTCAATTCTTTCTCCTTAAAAAAGAAAAAGATCGTACCGGTCGCAAGCGCATTAAAAACCATGTCCGTACCGGCGCTGTATGAATATTGAACAAAAATAGGATTCGCAGCAAGAATTAGAGTTGCAAACAATGCAATAATGGGTGAGAAAATTTTTTTAATTAATTCGCAACTGAAAAAGATAACAAGTGAGGCTGAAATTATCGCCAGCAGAATTCCCGATAAAAAATAATTTGAAAAAATAAAATTGAACAAACCAAGAATTATAGGATATAACGGACCACGGAACGGATCGATTTGTATTGTTCCGTTTAAAAAGCTCTTTGCACCAGGTACATAACTCCAGAAGAAATCTGTCTCAACGCCGTAATCTCCAACCTTGTGATACATAAGACTGATTATTAATACCACAATAAAGTAGAGAAGTGCGATTGACAACCCTGTATATTTAAAACGGAATATTCTATTTAGAAATTCCATTACAGAAGTGTTCTGCTTTTTTTCCCGGGTTTTCTTTACTGACTTTTTACCCGGTTTATTTGATGACATCGATATTGTGAATAATTATTTGAACATTTTCTTTACTTAAAGGATATTATCTTATAACCTAATTCGAATTTGGCTTTATCTGCAAACATAAAAAAATTCAAAGACGAATTATTTTACCAGTCCTTAATTCTTTTTAAATTGATTTGTATGTTACCATTACGAAACAAAATATAATTTTACTAAGGATAACTTTTTGAAAAATATCCTTCGGATTTTGTCACTTTTGATATTGCTATCGCCAACCTGCTTTTCTCAGGACAGCACGGATATATTTGAATATTTAGAACAACCACAGCAATTTAACAACCTTTTTTCATATTTCGATAAACAATTAAACACGTATTATCTGAATACTGGGCTTAATTTAAACCGGAGTTTTTCAGATCTGACATTAAATCTCTCGGAAAATTTCAAATCCACGTTGTTTCGTTCTTCAACAAATACAATCCGCGATGAACAATACTTTAAGCTGCACAGCAAATATCTGCTAAACAGAAATTATAATATCGGATTTTCAGTTAACAGCACTATATTATCGGATGATAGAAACATCCAGTTAAACCAGGCAAATATTGGTTACCTGGCTCTCTTCAGTGAAATTAATTTATGGGATAATATTATTCTTTCACCTTTCGGCGGATATTCAACGAATAAGCAGGTCGGGGTAATAGATAAAGGACCGGTATACGGAATCGAAGGAATGACGCAAAATATTTCATCACCGGATTTCATCCTGAACTCAGCGCTGGGTTTCAGAAACGAAGATATATCACCACGGAAAAATTTACTGAGATATATTAATCTTTCAGTAACAAATCCATTCAACCCCCAGGTTACAAATTATATAACCGGAAGATATACAAGCAGCAGAAAAGATTTCTATATTGCTGCCGATTCGATTACTTCTTCAGCATTCGATATAGTTAATAATATTGAAAGCAGAACCGAAACTGTTTTCAGTGGAGAAGAGAGATTAAATTATAAAAATTTCATAGAAAATGTTGATCTTGAACTTTCTGGCAGCGTAAATCGACGTAATATAGACAGAGATAAACGGTACAAAACAGATGAATATCAATCTCATCTAAACTTCGATACTAAAATCGATGAGTTGGTTTTGTCTTTTGAGTCTTCACTATTTTATCATTCAAGTTTTTTTGATGGCTCAATAAAACTAAATTTTGCAGAACGAGATGAAAAACATATTACAAAAAACTTTACGGGCATAGCTGAAAATTTTTTCAATCTTCGTACTGAGCTTGAAAGCAGGAAAAATAATAACTCAACCCGCGGGCTGCTGGCTTTTTCCGGTAACTTCAAATTCTCAAAAACGGATAACCTGGTATTAAGCCTATATCAAAATAAACTGAAGTACGATACTCCGAGCACCGATAACAACGATGACAGGGATGAACTTTTATCTATTGTTCGTATAGGCTATTTAAAAAAACTATCCCCCTATTTCCGGGCGTTCGTAAATACCGAAGCTACTGTAAGTCATGTTGTCTATATATTTGCAAGCCGGAGCTCCAATAACAATATCAACCGGGTGCTGCGTTTATCTACCGGTGGATACTACACCGGTGCAAATGTTTCTTCACTAAATTCCTTCGAAGTCTCGGCTAATTATACCGTTTACGATTTTGAGGATATCAGTTCGAGTCTTAAAAGTTTTGCTTTCAGACAATTTACTGTAACTGATTCAACAAGAATCAATTTCAGTAAAAGATTTGGTTTTGCTGTAACCGGCTACATTAAGATTTCTGAAAATGCAGATTTAAACTGGGGAGAATTTTCCGAACGTCCAACCAGATATCTTCGGGAAATATTTACCGATCCCATGCTTTTACTTACCGAAGGTGATTCACACTTAGGTATAGGATTCAGGTATTTTGCACTCAATACTTTCAATTACAAGAATCTGGAACGAGTTCCCGATTCTAAATATTTAAGTGTGGGACCTCTTATTGAAGTATTATATAATCTTTTTAATTCACTTTATATTAAACTCGACGGTTGGTACGAATTTATATCTATAAACGATGCGCCGGCAAGAGAAAGAGCGAATCTGGTTACAACTTTAAACTGGAAATTTTAAAATTGAAAACTTAAAAAATATCATTATCTTAACCCGTGAAAATAAAGGTATAATTTGGCTGAAGAAAAATATCATCTGGAAATAAGCAGCGACCCTAATAATTTAATAACTGTTGAAGAGTTTGTTAATTATTTTTGCTTAGATGTTCATGTACCAGATGAAAAACTTTCCGATGTGCTTCTTGCGGTAACTGAAGCCACAACAAATGCAATGATCCATGCAAATAAATCCGACCTCAATAAAAAAGTTATAATCGATGCTGAAGTTATTGACTCAAAATTAATTGTAAAAGTTAAAGATGAAGGGGAAGGATTTGATCCTGAAGAAATTCCTGATCCGACTGAGCCGGAAAATTTATTAAGAGATCACGGTCGCGGGATCTTTCTAATGAGAGTATATATGGATAATCTGGAATACCGGAGAACACCGACCGGTATGCTCACCATCCTAACATTGAACCTCTGAGTTTTTATATATAAAAATATTCTCTTGCCGATATCATCTCACATTTTTTACTTATTTTTAAAAAGGTTTTTATTGATATTTATTAAGGGAGATAGAAATGAACAGAAAAAAAATTGCTTTAATCGGTGGCGGACAAATTGGCGGTGTATTAGCTCAACTCATAGCACTACGACGACTTGCTGATGTTGTTATGTTTGATATCGTCGAAGATCTGCCGCAGGGTAAAACTCTCGATATAGCGGAAGCCTCGCGCATCGATGGTTTCGATGTAAAAGTTGAAGGAACCAACGATTATAAGGGAATCGCAAGTTCGGATATCGTCATTATTACCGCGGGTTTGCCGCGTAAACCTGGAATGAGCCGCGATGATCTTCTTACAACAAATGCAAAAATAATGAAATCGGTTGCTGAAGGTGTTAAAGCAAATGCACCGGATGCAATTGTGATTATTATTTCAAATCCTCTGGATGCAATGGTAACCTTATTTAAAAAAGTTTCGGGTTTTCCAAGCAACAGAGTTTTCGGGCAAGCCGGGATTTTAGATTCCTCAAGATTTTCCACTTTCATTGCCTGGGAATTAGGTGTATCCGTTAAAGACGTTAATGCGATGGTACTTGGCGGACACGGCGATACTATGGTTCCGATTATTCGATATGCAAACGTAAACGGTATTCCTGTTATGGAATTACTCGAACGGAAATACGGGGATAAGAACAAAGCAAAAGAAGTTATGACTGCTATGGTTGAAAGAACAAAAATGGCTGGCGGTGAAGTAGTAAAACTTTTAAAAACCGGCTCGGCATTTTATTCACCGGCTTCAGCAGCAGTATCGATGGCAGAAGCCGTCATTTACGATGAGAAAAGAATCCTGCCTGTATGTGCATTTTTAAATGGTGAATTTGGTGTCGATGGTTATTACGTCGGTGTACCAGCAGTTATTGGCGCAACCGGAGTTGAAAAGGTAATTGAGTTTTCGTTGAATGAAGATGAGCAAGCATTACTTGATAATTCCACGAATGCTGTTAAGAAACTTGTGAGTGATATGGAACGATTGGGATTTTAAAAATCCTTCGATTAAGTCTCTTGAAAAGAGTGAAATATTATTAAAACAAAAAACCCTCTTGTTACAAGAGGGTTTTTTTGTAGATATAATTTTTAATTAAGCGGCATTTACGCTTATATATTTTCTGTGTCCGCGTTTCACTTCAAATTTTACAAAACCATCGGCAACAGCAAATAAAGTATCATCGCTTCCTTTTTTAACATTCAATCCGGGATGAAATTTTGTACCTCTTTGTCTTACCAGGATATTTCCGGCAAGTACTTTTTCACCACCGAATTTTTTAACACCAAGATATTGCGGATTACTATCTCTTCCGTTTCTTGATGAACCTTGTCCTTTTTTATGAGCCATTGCTTAAACTCCTATACAATCTTTGTAATTTCTATTTTTGTTAGCTGCTGCCTGTGACCGTTAAATTTTCGGTAGCCTTTTCTTCTTTTCTTTTTAAAGACAATAACTTTATCGTCTTTCAAATGTTCCAGAACCTTAGCCGTTACTTTAGCACCGCTAATCGATGGACTACCAATATTAGTTTTTTTATCATCGCCAACAACCAATACATTGTTAAAAGTTACAACGGCTTCAGGTTTATCCGATAAGCGCGGTACATAATAAGTCGTGTTTTCAGATACCTTAAACTGTTGTCCGGCTATATCAACAACTGCAAACATTATTTCCTCATTCTTTGAATTTTAGCTTGTAAAGTTAGTGAATCGGTGTTAATATGTCAATTAAAAGAGGTGGAATCCGGGGATATTTAATTTTTCAAAAAGTGCCGTTTATTTCTTTAATTTGAAGAAAAATTCGCTGCCTTCGTTAAGTACGCTTTTTACCTCAATTGTAGAACTGTGTGCTTCCAGAATGTGTTTAACAATCGCCAATCCCAACCCTGTACCTCCAACGGATCGCGAACGGGCTTTATCAACCCTGTAAAATCTTTCGAAAATTCTGTTTATCGATGTTTCCGGTATTCCAATTCCTGTATCTTTGACAATAAACTTCACACTTTTCTTGCCTTCATCTACAATAACTTCAACAGTTCCTTTATCAGTATATTTAATTGCATTTTGAATCAGGTTCACAAAGACCTGCTTCAACTTTTCTTTATCCCCAAAAACTTCAAGATCATCACTGACCGGATGATAGATCAGCTTCAATTTCTTTTCATCAGCCTGCGGTTTTAACTGACGGATAATTTCCTTTATATAGTCATTCACTCTGAAAAACCTGTAGCTCATTCTCATCTCACCGGATTCGATCATCGATATATCGATCAGGTCATTAAGTAAATTGCTTAAGCTGATGGTGTGCTGGTTCGCCTTTTCAAGGAATTGCTTATTAACCTTTGGATCGTCGATAGCGCCATCAAGAAGTGTTTCTATAAAACCCTGAATGGTAAAAATCGGCGTACGCAATTCGTGAGAAACGTTTGCTATAAATTGCGACCGAACCTGCTGCAGTTTTTCAAGATGTTTGATGTCGTTCACGCTGCGCTGGTACATCTGCTTAATTTCTTTTTCCAATAAGACAAGGTGTTTGCCGAGTACGATTTCTTCCGCAGAATTGTAACCACCTTCCCTTATTTTATTTATTATCGATTTTATCACATCAAGTTCATTGTTCCGCCTTTTGCCTACTTTATACATAACAAAGAGACTAACTAACAGGGTTATTATATAAACGGCGAATACACTTATCGAATGTTCGTAAAGCAGGAAGAAAATTAATATTAATACGATGAGGAAAAGTAAATACTCTTTATAATAAACAAGAGAAGATTTTAGATTGGATTTAAAATCATTTAACACTTTTGAATTTATAACCGACTCCTTTTATTGTCTCAATTAGATCGTATCGCTCACCTAATTTTTCCCTGATTTTTCTTATGTGAACATCAACAGTTCGATCGACTACAAAAACATCGGCACCCCAAACTTCCCGGAGTAGTTCTGTCCGATTGTATACTCTACCGGGATTACTGGCAAGAAAGTAGAGAAGCGTAAATTCTTTCCTTGGAAAAACCGTTTCAACATTATCGATATGAACTACAAACTTATCCTTATCAATTACAAGGGGACCGGCTTCGAGTATTGGAGATTCTTCACCGGTTCTATTCATTTCATATTTTCTAAGATTCAGCTTAACCCTTGCCAATAATTTTTTGGGTGATATCGGTTTCTGAACATAATCACTCGCTCCCAGTTCTAATGCCTTAATCTCATCAACCTCACCAGATTTTGCAGTTAAAAAGATAATAGGTACATTCTTAAAATCTTCACGTTCTCTTATCTTTTTATAGACATCATAACCATCGAGATGAGGCATCATTATATCCAGAATAATCAGATCGGGTTTTTCTGATAATTTTTTTAGAGCTTCCAATCCATCATACCCGGCAATAACTTCGTATCCTTTTTGTTCAAGATTGTACTTTAAGAATTCTACTATATCCCGTTCATCATCAACTAATAAGATTTTACTCATATTAATTTACTTTTACTTCCTGGTTTTTTTTTGCCGACTGGTACATAGTTTCTATTATTTTTAATCTTTCTACTGCTCTTTCCCCTGAAGAAAAGAGAGGATTTAATCCCCGCACCGAACCTATAAAACTTTTCAACTCGTTAAAATAAGATTTTTTAAATAATTGAGACGGACTGTCGGACATGCTCGGCTTCAAATCGACGAATCGATCTTCCACTTTTTTATAAAGATGTAATGGTGTAGAAGTAACACTGCCTTTAGAAGCGTATACTGAAACCTGGAAACAATCCTTCTCAACCGGTAATGTCCAGCTCGTTTCAATGTTTATTATCTTGGAATCTTCACACCTTATAAAACCGATAGATGTATCTTCAAGATTTTTCGTGTTCTGATAATAATTCTGTGTTTGCACGCTTTTTACTTTTGGATGCCCCATTAACCACAAAGAAAGATCGAGGAGAGAAATTCCGAGATCGAGCAATACACCACCGCCTGCTTCTTCTCTTTTGGTAAACCATTTTTGTTCACTGCTTTGCTTTCTTATCCACACAGCTTTTGTATAAAACGGTTCGCCTATTTCTCCGGACTGTATTAAAGACTTTAGCAAAAGAGTATCCGGACGAAAAAGCAGATTCATTCCAATCATTATTTTACGTTTATTCTTTTCTGCAGTTTGGAGTATTGAATCGGCTTCTCTAAAATTTCTTGCAATAGGTTTTTCCACAAGAACATCTTTTCCGGCGTTAAGGCAATCAATCGCAATTTCCTTATGTAGACTTGTTGGGGTGGCTATAACAACCGCATCAACATCGCTTTTCTGAAGAAGCTCTTTGTAATCTTTATAACGTTCCGGAATATTAAATTTATCGGCAATTGTATTAAGACGACTAATTTTTACTTCAGCAACGGAACGTAATTCAACATGATTGATTTTTAAAAGATTTGGAACATGTACAAGCTGTGCAACGCCGCCCAATCCAATTACACCAATTTTAACATTTTCCGTCAAATGGTTATTTTCCTTTTTTCAACTTTACTTTTACAAAAAACTTTTACTCTTTCTTTTATACTGTTTGGATCGATTCCTAATTGTTCGTGCAATTCCGGTTGCGTACCGTGATCTATAAATTTATCCGGCAGACCTATTCTCAGTACATCGTTCTTATAATTTTTATCGGAAAAGTATTCCAGTATACCGCTACCGAATCCACCATTTAAACTGTTTTCTTCAAGTGTAATTATTTTTGTAAACCTCGCAGCAATATCATCAAGCTTTTTCTCATCTAATGGTTTTGCAAACCGCATATTTACAACTTCTGCACTTATACCTTCCTCGCTCAACAACTCTGCGGCTTTGATTGAGTATTCAACCATTGAACCCAAAGCAAGAAATGCAACGTCTTCACCTTCGGTTAACGTTTCACTCTTCCCGATCTCTATTTTTTCAAATCCATTTTTCAATTCTACTCCAATGGCATTACCTCGCGGATAACGGATTGCGATAGGACCCTCCCTGTACTCAATTGCCGTGTAAAGCATATCTCTTAACTCCGATTCATCCTTTGGTGCCATAACCGTCATACCCGGTATAAGTCTCAGATATGTAAGATCGAATGTTCCATGGTGAGTTGGTCCATCAGCCCCAACCAAACCTGCTCTATCAAGTATAAAAACAACATGAAGTTTTTGAAGACTAACATCGTGAATAATCTGATCGAAACCTCTTTGCAAAAAGCTCGAGTAAATTGCAACAACCGGAATGATTCCCTGAGTTGCAAGACCTGCGGCAAATGTAACGCCGTGTTCTTCGGCAATTCCTACATCAAAATAATTTTTTGGATGATTTGTTTTTAGAATATCTAACCCGGTACCATCCGGCATTGCTGCCGTAATACCAACTACTTTTGGATTTTTATTAACGATTTCCACAAGTGCATCACCAAATATTTTTGTATATGATGGTGTTGATGATGATTTCTTTAAAGCCTTACCGGTAAGTTTATCGAAAGGAGTTGATGCATGCAGACGTTGCGAATGACCTTCCGCGGGTTCGTATCCTTTTCCTTTTTCAGTTATTGTATGAACAAGGATAGGACCATTAAGATCTTTAACCTGTTCAAAAATTTTAACCAGTTGATGAACATTATGTCCGTTAATCGGACCGAAGTACCTGAAACCCAATGCTTCGAAAAGCATACCCGGAGTTATTACCGATTTAATACCCGATTCAAGACGGGCTGCTACCTTTCTCATCCTATCACCAAACTGATCGAGCTTGCCGGTCAAATCCCAGATCTGTCCCTTGAATTTATTGTAATCGGGATGGGAGATCATTTCTGTAAAATAATTTGAGATTTGCCACACATTCGGTGCTATAGACATATTGTTATCGTTAAGAACCACGATCAAATCGGATTTCGTGATGCCTGAATTATTCATTGCTTCATACGCCATACCACCTGTCATGGCGCCATCGCCAATTACGGCAATAACTTTCCGCTTCTCTTTTTTCAGCTTACGTGCAACCGCCATACCGAGCGCCGCAGAAATTGAAGTTGATGCATGCCCCGCACCAAAAGCATCGTACTCACTTTCACTTCTTTTTAGAAATCCGCTGATGCCGTTTAATCTTCTTATTCTTTTAAGTGCTTCTTTTCTGCCGGTAAGAATTTTATGCGGATAAGCCTGATGTCCGGTATCCCAAACAACGAGATCGTAAGGTGTGTTAAAAACTTTATGAAGCGCTACTGTCAATTCTACCGCTCCTAATCCACCGCCAAAATGCCCGCCAATTTCCGAAATAGTATCAATCATATACTCACGAATATCTTTACATAGTTTTCTTAAATCCGGAACGGATAGATTTTTGATATCTGCCGGTGTATCTACCCTGGAAAGAACAGGATACTTATCTGCATCGATCATCTACTAATACTCCAATAATAATTAACTTTCAATTTCTTCTTCGTCTTCCCCGGCAGTAATTTCCGATAAATCACTTTTAAGCTCGGTAATTTTCAGCTCGGCTTTTTTGAGTGCGCCAATGCAGGATTTGGATAACTGAATACCCTCTTCAAAAAGAGCTATCGAATCTTCAAGACCCATATCGCCTTCATCAAGAACTTTGCCAATTTCTTCAAGCCGGGATAAATTTTCTTCGAAGGTATTTTTTTGTTTTTTCTTCGTCATCAAATATCAATAAAAAAATAATATTAAACTATGTACGAACTTTTATCTTCCCATCGTAAAACGAAAGCTCAGCCGATTCATTTTTATCTAACTCTTTAAGTCTCTGTACAAATTTAGAATTCTGTTTAACTAAAACAAATCCCCGCTTTAAAGTTTTGTTGATATCGTGAGTTTCCAATGATTTTTCTGCCAGAGATACTTTTTGTTTATCGATCAGAATTTTTCTATCGATATTCTGAAGTATCCTTGAAATCATAATATCAATTTCCTGCTGCTTTCTTCTAACCTGATCAAACGGTGCTCTAAAACCATACGATGCAATAACGCTTCGGATTCTGCTGCGTGAATCGTTTACGATACTTACAAGATTGTTTTTTAGATAATAGTGAAAATCGTTTATAAAGGCAATGATTTCCCGTTTGTCAGGTGTAGCAAGTTCCATAGCAACCGATGGCGTCGGCGCTCTAAGATCGGCGACAAAATCTGAAATAGTAAAATCTATTTCGTGCCCAATTCCGCTTATTACCGGAATCTTAGATGAATAAATTGCACGCGCAACTTTTTCTTCATTAAACGACCATAGATCTTCTATCGATCCACCGCCTCTTGCTACAATAATTGTATCAATATCTGTTTCCTTATTCAATTTTTTCAAACTCTTTACAATCGATTCTGCTGAACCACTGCCCTGAACAGTTGCGGCAGCTATAACTATTTCAAGTAATGGGTATCTTCGGTTTGCAACACTAATCATATCGCGTAAGGCTGCACCATCTATTGCCGTAACAATCCCAATCTTTTTAGGAAAGGATGGAATTTCTCTTTTATGATCTTCATCGAATAATCCTTCTGCTTCGAGTTTTTGTTTTAATCTTTCATATGCCTCCTGAAGTTCTCCCATTCCGGCTGGCTTCATAGAACGAACATCAATCTGGTAATTGCCTCGTGGTGGATAAACAGTAATTCTTCCGTTCAGAATTACTTTCATCCCGTTTTGAGGTGTGAAGAAAACATACTGGTTAAATCCTTTCCACATTGTACAGTTTATAACGGCGTCTGCATCTTTAAGATTGAAATACCAGTGCCCGGAAATGTGCGGTTTGAAGTTCGATATTTCACCAATGATTGAAACTTTAGAGAAATTACTTTCAAGTGATTGCTTAATCTCCTTAGTTAGTTCCGATACGGTTAATATTTGATTATCGTTTTCCAAATTCTTTCTGGTTATTCTCAATTAAAAGATTTGTTGATTTGTCGATTCATCAAATTTATCGAGTCAAAATATACCAAAACACAAAATTAAAACTTCACACTAAATCCTAAAGTAGGAATGATGGGAAACATCGTTGTGGCGTCTCTTCCAAGAGTGAGGTTGTCGTTTATGTAGTAATCGTAGCCGATTACGTTGGAATGGTTATAAACATTAATAATATCAAGATAAAAAATCCAATCGAGGTCCCAGTAATCGGCAGCAAAATTTATCCTGATGTCGAGACGATGATATTCAGGTTTACGTGAGTTTAATTTCTGGTCTCCGAAATCGACATCATAAATTACCTGTTCTTCTCCATTAGCATTAGCTGTTCCTTTTCTTGTAGCTATCACGGGAGTTTCAGGTGTGCCATCAAAATTAAGATCGGCAAAAACAATTCTAGGTTTAATCCCCTGTGGTTCGCTATAAGGATAACCTGAGCCGTACTGCCATCTTATTCCACACTCAAGCCAGCTATTAACCTTGTAATCGAGAACAACATTTACAGTATTTCTCTGATCGAACCGGAAAGGATATTCTTTACCGTTTTCAATTCTTTTTGCAAATGCGAGTGAATAGGAAATCCAGCCCGAAAGTTTGCTGTTATTAAAAACGTTTTTCTTCGCTAATAAAATTTCCAATCCGTAAGCTTCACCAATAGATCCATCGACGGGAATTTGAGTAAGTGAATCTCCTTTAACAATTGCAGGTAACGTCCAGCCTGAAGGATACTTTGGCTCTTTACCCGGAATCTGTTCAGTAAAATACCTGCTGCCCTGAACAATCCCTTGTTCATAAAGATTTCTGAAATCTTTATAATAACCTTCCAGTTTTATATTCCATTCACTTGAAAGCCATCTCTCAATTCCAACCACATAATGAATTGCTTTTTCCGCTGTAAGCTGATGAGTGTACTTATCGGAAAGATCGTAAAGTACACCGCCATCACGAAGCTTTTCATATCCCGGCGATTGAAAGTACAAACCCCACAAAGCACGTACAGTTGTTAAGTCATCTACCGCATAAGAAAAAGAAATTCTCGGAGCCACATAAACTTTATCTAGTATATCGTAATAATCTAATCTTACACTGGGTTGAAAAAAGAATCGTGAAGTGAGTTTGTAATTATCCTGCAGGTAAGCGTGATACCGGTTGTAATATTTTATATCTCTCAGGTCGCTAAGAACTGCGCGGAACTGTGGATTGCCTGCAAAGATTGCAGTAAGCTGAGGATCAAGATCGAATTTAAAATCCATAACAGATTTTAGAAAATCTGCACCTATGCCTGCATCAAAAATGTGATCGTCGGAGATGTAGGTGATTTTATCATCAACAGAATATTTGTAATAAGAAAAAAATCCATTAAAACTAAAATTCAAAAGATAAGGAGCGAGAGTATCGGGAATTGTATTTTCAAAACTGCTTCTGTTTAAAGAAGGATCGAGCACTTCGGAAGCAAAATCAGTAGTGCCGTTATTTTTATAATATGATACTACAAACTTGTTTAGAAAATTTTTGTTGGGAGAATAATGCCACGATAATCCTGCGAGATCGTTACGCGTAATATTGTAAACGCCAACGCTGTCCGGTGTGTTTCTATCTTTTCCACTAACAACATCAACACCATCGCGGGAGATAATTCCGTTGAACAAAATTTTATGACCATTGAAAGGTCCAAAAACCAATTTCGTTTGTAGATCATAAAAATTAGGAAAGCTTGTATTATCATCAACCAAGCCTGCGCTTTTAACAAACGGTTCGATGACAAGATCATAATATGTCCTTCGAGAATTTACAAGCCAGCTTCCGTTAATACCAAAAGGATTTTTTCCTTCGAGAACAAGATTTGCTGAAACGATAGATGCATTTAAGCTTCCAATTAAATTATGATTTTTTGTTCCTTCCCTGTTTGTAACATCAAGTACAGCCGAAAGTCTGTCGCCGTACTTTGCGGGGAATCCGCCGGTAATAAGATTAACATCAGAAACAGCATCAGGATTGAACATACTAACAACGCCATACAACCTGTAAGGATTGAAAACTTCTATGTCATCAAGTATAATTAAATTCTGATCGGGTCCGCTGCCGCGAATAACTAATTGAGATGAAAAATCGTTTGGCGCAAGTACACCCGGTAATGATTGAAGTGTTCGAAACACGTCCTCAACTGCACCGGGAAGAACTTTAGCATCACGAGGATTCAAATCTATCAAGCTTGTTCGCGTATCTCTTTGATCTTGCTGCTTTCTGCCGGTAACCTGCACTTCATCGACTTCAATTGCTCTTTCTCTTAAAACAACATTCAACTCCAGTGTTTTATTTTCAACTACTGCTACATCAAGCACTTTTGTTTCATGACCAATTGAAGTGAATCGAACCTGGTAATTTCCAAAGGGAATTCGACTGATTGTGTATTTCCCATCTTCATCTGTTCCCGCACCGAGAGTTGTGTTGAGAATTATTACGTTTGCTAGCGGAATCGGATTACTGCTATCAGTAACAATACCGGTTAGATTTCCGGTTTGCGCAAACAAAGGAAACGTAATCAGTAAGGAAATTAAAAAGGTAAGAAATTTCATACCGATAATTATTAAATCAGAAGATGAATTGCTACGCTAAAAGGTTTCCCGTGATAGTCGCATCACAACAATTATCAGTCGAAGTAAAATGAAAAGAAGCTTGAGTACAATCCTAATGATATCTCATAAAAATTTTCATCAAAATTGCCTGGTTTTAAGTTGTACCTGTAACGTGCGTACAATGTAAATGTATCTTCGATGGTAAATAATCCGGCAGAGAGTTCCAACCCGAAGCCGTTATTGCCGGAGAAATTTGTGTAAGTTGAAACGCCCGGGGATAAATACCTGATACCGGGAATTTCAAAAATCGGTTTGTATCCTAAGCGAAGATAATTGTTCACATCAGAATCGAAAATGTAAGAGTACTCAATCGAAATGTAACTCCCCGGATAATTAAGACTGCGTGAACGAAATGATAAAAGAGGAATATCCTTTGTTAAGCTAAAAAATTTTTCTCCATCTGCAACAACAAGATTAGGATAAGGTAAAAGGAAGATCGTTCCTCCGAATAAACACAATGTTAAAAAGTTAGAACCACGGCTAAGCTCCGGTTCGAATGGAAGATCGAAATCGAATTTTTCACTTGTAAATTTATTGCCAAGTGAATCTTCGGTTAAGATGACAAACGGAACAATCTTATTAATAAATTTAAGATTGGTAAGATCGATCTCAATTTTGTGCATGTCGGTTAATTCATCCGAAACATTATACTCGTACTGATTATCGAGAATCACTTTCGATTTACAAACATCGCTTGTATAAAATGATAACTTAAAGATGTGCGGTACCTCGATAGTTGCATAAGAGTCTATCAAATAAATTTCTATCGAATCTGTTTGGCTGGATGATGAAACGGAAAATCCATGTAAAAGTAAAAGCGTTAAAAGAAAAGATTTCATTTTTTATATGAAGATTATGATCGTTGATTTCAAAACTAAGAATTTAATGTGAATAAAAATATGATGATAAATTATTTATGAAGTATTTCATTTGATTTATATATGTTAAATAATCTTTACTCAAAACTCATCCCCCTTTAATTCCCCCTTCTCTTAGCAAGAGAAGGGGGTTAGGGGGTTGAGTTCAAAATATAAACAAGAAATTTATTTTCCGGGAAATTTCCGGAGCATATATTAAACTCTAAGCGTATTGACTTACTTTAAAATTCCGTTAAGCATAATTATCAGATAATTCTTTAAATTTTATATATCAACAAATTCAATTAATCTTCCAATTCATTAAAAGGAAAATATAAATGACAATAAGCGGATTTACGATGGTTAAAAATGCAGCTAAGCTGTATTACCCGATAAGGCAATCCATTATGTCTATTCTTCCGATTGTAGATGAGTTTGTTGTTGCACTCGGTGATTGTGATCCCGATGACAGAACTGAAGATGAAATTAAAAGTATTAATTCAGATAAAATAAAGATCATAAATACAGTCTGGGATATTGAAAAATTTCCACGCGGCATGGAAAACGCCCACCAAACCGACATTGCAAAAAATAATTGTTCGGGCAACTGGCTTTTCTATCTGCAAGCCGATGAAGTTGTTCACGAAAAATATCTCCCTCTTATTAAAAGCAGGTGTGAAAAATTCCTGACTGATAAAAATGTTGAAGGATTACTGTTCAACTATATTCATTTCTGGGGAGATTACGATCATCACCAGGTTGCCCATGGCTGGTATAAAAATGAAATCAGGATTGTGAGAAATGATAAAGACATTCACTCATGGGAATCAGCCCAATCGTTCAGAAGAATTCCAAATTTCGATGGAAAGAATTTCAGGCAGCACGAAGGAACATTTAAACTCAAAGTTGCTGAATCCGTAGCCTCTGTTTACCATTACGGATGGGTTCGTCCACCGGAATTAATACAGGCGAAACAAAAATCTTTAGACACAATTCATAAAGGCAAAGAAAAAGTAGATGACATTTACAAAAGCAAGCCAGCTGCATTTGATTATGGACCGCTGGGAAAACTAAAAAAATTCGAAAGCACTCATCCTGAAGTTATGAAGGATTGGATTGAAAAATTTAACTGGCAGGATCAACTCAATTATTCATCGGCAGATAAAAATCAAGATCGTGAAAAATGGAAACAGGAAAAATTGAATTACAGGCTGGTTACTTTTATCGAACAAAAATTATTTGGGGGAAAAGATTTGTTCGGATTTAAGAATTATGAGCTGCTTAAAGGAAAGCAATATGCAATCAAATAAAAATTTAATCGATTTAAGCCATACAATTTTTGATGGACTTGTTACCTATAGGGGTCTGCCTGCACCCGTAATTTGCGATTATCTCAGCCGCGAAGAATCAAAAAAATTTTATGAGGAAGGCACTCAATTCCAGATCGGCAAAATTGAGATGGTTGCAAATACGGGAACTTATATAGATTGTCCTTTCCATCGCTATGAAAACGGAAAGGATTTATCGGAAGTTGAATTGGAAAATTTTGTTGACCTGGATGCAATAACAATTAGAGCAAAAGGCAAAATCGAAATTGGTATAAAATATTTTGAAGGAAAAATTGTTTCGGAAAAAGCAGTTTTAGTTTACACTAATTGGGCAAGACACTGGAACACGGAAGAATATTTTGAAAACCATCCGTACATTACTAAAGAAGCTGCAGAATATTTAAGAGATCAAAAAGTGAAATTAGTTGGCATCGACAGCTATAACATCGATAACACAAAACATAATAGCCGTCCGGTTCATACAACACTTTTAGCTTCGGAAATATTAATCGTAGAGCATATGTATAATCTCGATAACCTGCCGGAAAGCGGATACACTTTTTCTGCTGTGCCTCCAAAGTTTAAAGGTGTAGGAACTTTTCCGGTAAGAGCGTTTGCAAGAATCAACAACTAATAGATAATTGATTAAGTGAATTTATGATCAAATACATCGCTTTCCTGCGAGGCATAAATGTAAGCGGACACAGAATTATCAAGATGGAAGAACTGAGAAGAATCTTCGAAGCTTTGAAGTTTAAGAATGTAAAGACTTACATCCAGTCCGGCAATGTTGTATTTGAAGCAAAGGAGAAGGATTCACAAGCATTAACAGGCAAGATTGAAAAACATCTTCTTAAATCCTTAGGCTACGAAGTTGAAGTGATGATAAGAACAATTCCTGAAATGGAAGATATCATTAAGAATAATCCTTTCCGTAAAACAAAGTTTGGTGAAAACGTTTACTTATATCTTACCATTCTTCATGAAGAACCAACAAATGAATTGAAAAAACTTTTTATAACTTTTAGCGACGATATCGCAACGTTCAAAATCCGTGAACGTGAAGTTTACACCTTATATAATAAGAATAACGCAAAGCATCCTTTCTCAAATAATTTTGTTGAAAAGAAATTAAAAGTGGCAGCAACAACAAGAAACTGGAATGTGATAAATAAAGTTTTAGATTTTGCTAAAGAGTAATTTGATATGAGAATCTGGTCGTTACATCCTAAATACTTAGACACAAAAGGAATTGTAGCACTCTGGCGGGAAACATTGCTGGCAAAAAATGTTCTTCAGAATAAAACCAAAGGCTACAAGCATCATCCGCAGTTGAATAGATTTAGAGAATCAAAATATCCCTTAGCTTCTATTAATTTATACCTAAGCTATGTTTATGAGGAAGCGACCGAGAGAGGTTATAACTTCGATAAGAAAAAATTCACGGCAAGTAAGAAAAGAATAAAATTAAAAGTTACATCCGGACAAATAGAGTACGAAACAAAACATCTGTTGAAGAAATTAAAAATCCGTGATCCTGAAAGATTTAAGGAATTAAAATCAGTTAAAGATTTTGAAGCGCATCCTTTATTTAAAGTTATTCCCGGCAAAATTGAAAGTTGGGAGATAACAAATAATTAGAAATACCTCCACTTATCAATAGTTGATTCCTTAATTCTGCTTTCTTTTTAGGC
>Ga0210133_1000262_pt1 | contig 20753 bp, 10 predicted proteins | sample Joice_ThreeSqC_D_2_FD_184874 | JGI IMG/M metagenome (GOLD analysis project Ga0210133, IMG submission 184874) | Wetland microbial communities from San Francisco Bay, California, USA, that impact long-term carbon sequestration - Joice_ThreeSqC_D1... | ecosystem: Environmental > Aquatic > Marine >...
CCTTGCCTCGCGGATCCCCCCGCCTCGGGTGGGACACTACCCTCAGTGAACGGCGAAACAGTAGAGCCGGCCGGCGCCGCCCTTCGGTGCGGTGTCAGCGCAACTGCCGTTGTCATGCGCCGCGTTCCACGACGTGTAGGTCCCGGTTGTCGCCCCACCGGGTCCCAATCCATCGCTGTGGCCCACGACGGCGACCGTCGAGCTGTCGGCGGAGGTCCAACTATCGCAGGTCTTGCCGGCGGCAAGCGTGCCGTCGGCTTGAGAACCCGTGAGAATGTCGTGCTCGATGGGGGTGGGAGATCCGCTCCAGTTGCCGGGCACCTTGTTGCCGTTCTCGTCGAGGAAGAGATCGGCGTCGCCCAGGAGCGCGTGCAGCGCATCCACGTCTTGAGCCATCAGAACACCCTTCGAGTTGTAGAACGGACCCTCGCCGATCCGATCGCGTGCATTGACCGGCGTGTTTCCCGAGTCGGGATCCGAATCAGCACTGAGATAGGCGTGCCACGTCTGCTGGCCCTGCCCCACCAAGGCCGCCAGCGACTGACAGCGCTGGTCGGCGGCTTTCAAGCCACCGAGGTTGCCTGTCGCGCTCTTGTCACTGGTCACGAAGAAGGTGAAGGTTGGCGTTGCACCGTCAGTACCGCCGTTTGATATCGAGCCGTCTTGAGTGGCGCCGGCAGATCCGCCGGAGCCCGCCGCGGCGTCCATGGGGAACCCGCCGCTTCCTGGCGATCCGCCAGAGCCTGTATCCGCGCCGCCGGTTGCGGCGATTCCTCCCATGCTGCCTTGGCCATTCGAACCGGATGTCCCACCGCCTGCCAAACTGGAGTCCGGGCCGCCGCCGGTTCCGCCGCTGCTTTGGGCCGTCCCTCCCGAAGCCATCCCCCCGCTTCCAGGGCTGCCACCGTTTCCGGGGCTGCCACCAGTTCCGGGGCCGCCACCAGTTCCGGGGCCGCCACCAGTTCCAGGTCTACCTCCGGTCTCGGCGCTGCCACCGGTTCCGAGATCGCTGGCCGCACCGCCGGAGCCGCCGCTGGCGGGACCATTGTTCTGCTTCGAGCAAGAGACGAGGGCAAACGACATTGCGATACTCACGAGTGCGAGGCGAGAATTTTGGACCACAGAGGACCTCCGGGTGAGAGTTCGGGTCTGGACATCAGCTGCCCAAGACACGATGAAGATGCTTGATTCAGGACTGCGTCACCCTGGTGTCGGGTGCCGCATGAAATTAGGGACCGCGGGCAACAACAAGGCATCACACCGATGTCGGGGAGCTGAGCTGGGCAGCACTAGTCCTCGAGGAATGGCCTCTCCGGAAGCTTCCTGCCGCACCAGGGACAGTAGGAGATGAACGAGTAGTTCCCGTCGATCTTCCAGCAAGGGTCTTCGCCACGGAAGAGCTCGAAGGAAATATTTGTGTTCCCCGCTTTGGCCTCCTCGCAAGCACAGAACATGGAGGCGCAGCAGTACCTGGACAGCCTCTTCTGCCGCCGCATGGCATCCGCAGGAACGATTCGATGCACCCAGGCGCGGCACTTCGGACACTCGTGCAGGTGTCTGACCACCTTCGCGTCCGCTTCCGCCTCCTGCCCGCGCCCCGGTGCTTCGTGGTCCAAGAACTTCAGGGCGATCATGGTCGGAACCTTGTAGCGTTCCACGATCCACTCGCGATTTGCTCGGCAAATCGGCAAGGGATCAGCGCCGTCGGCCTCGGAGATTGCAATCGAAATCACTGTTAGCTCACAGGACAGTACGGCGCGAGCGAGGCCGCGTCCAGCTGGAGTGTCAGCATAGTCCACCTGTGGCCGGTCCCAGACCAACTGCTCATCTGGCCGTCGATCGCCAGCTCGGAACGGGTACGCAGCCCGGATTCGAGGGTAGCGAGGAGCGCGAGAAACGAGTACGGGTCATGCTGAGCTCGGCGTGAACCGCACTTTCATGAGATCGTTTCCAGAGGTCAACGCGACCGTGCAGTAATCGGGCAAGAAAAAAGCCTCGGGATTACCGAGGCTTCAAGAGTGCGAGGAGGGGGACTCGAACCCCCATGGCTCTTAACCGCTAGCACCTCAAGCTAGTGCGTCTACCAAGTTCCGCCATCCTCGCGGGGTGAAGGGGGCTTATAGTCAACCCCCGTCGGCAAGTCAACGCTACGTCGCATTCGAGGACGTGGTCAGAATTTCACGCCAGTGCCGAGCAGCTGGCGCAGGCCGAAGTGCTCGTCCGTGACGAAGTAGCAGAACAGTTCCCGAAGCGGCCCGGGCTTCGTCACGTGATCCAGCAGGAACTCGGGGCTGATGATCTCGGGCTTGTCCACGGCGGTTTCCTGCAACACCACGCGGGCGGCGGTGCGTAGGTCGCCACACAGCAGAAGCCCTGCGCGGTTTCCGGATTCGAGAACGGCCGAACGCCAGCGCATGCAATCGACATCGGCGTCCGCGTGTTCCTGAAACACCTCTGCGATGCGCTTGGCCAGCTTGTAGGGCAGTGCCTTCTTCAGCTTGGCGGCCTCCTCGGCGGCACTGTCCTCGGAGCCCGCGCGCCATCGGTTATGCTTCGGGTGAAAGGCCTTGAGCGCGGCGGTGAACAGGTCGTCGAGCGCAACCGTGTCCAAGGTGGCGGCCAGGATGTACTCGGGCCGGAGCAGTTCGAGCGCGCGCCCGATGTGGAAACGCAGCTCGGACGGAGAAACCGCCTCGGCAAATGCCTTGCCGACGACGATGGCGGTGGGTGCTGCTGCCACCAGCCGGACACCCTGAAACTCCGCGTCGGGCTTGAGGTAGAGGCCCGCCCGCTGGTTGGCCAGGGCCTTGCCGGCCTGGCTGAAGACTTTGGCCACATCCAGGTCGGAGATGGCCGAGACTTTCTCCTTGGGCGTGACGCCGAAGCTGTCCAATGTCGCCCGGCTGAGCGCGGGCGCGCCCTCCCACAGGGCGGCGAAGACGTCCCCCACGGCGCGCGTTCCCGGGTGCGCCAGATGGGCTTGGCGCTCGGCTTCGCTGATTGTGGAGGCGTAAGGCTCGTCGGTGGGCCGTTCGGGCAGCGGGTGTGCTTCCAGGACCGCCCGATCCGATTCGTTGGCGAGGCCGAGGACATCCAGGACTTGCAGACAGCACCAGCCTCGATCGCTTTCGCCGCGCGCCAGGTAGTCGGTGGCCAGGGCACGCAGGGACGCTTGGCTGGTCGGGTCCAGCCACACGAGACATCGGTGGTTCTCCAGCGCGAGCGCAGCATGGTCGGGGTGCTTGTCGTAAAGCTCGGCAAGGTGCCTGCGCGCGGACAGACGCTCGGTATCCATGGCGACTGCCTTTTCCAGCGCGGCGATCCCGGCCGCGAGGTCACGGTCGGCGATGGCACTGCCCAGCTGCTCCCACAGCGACGCCCGGCTGCGCTCGGTCTCGACATCCGCGGCGGGAGGCAGACCGGGCAGCAATCGTTCCAGCGTTGCCGCGACATCGGCGGCCCGGCCGGCCTGGGCGTAGGCCGTGCACAGGTGGCCAAGTGCAGACTCGTCGGTGGGATTGTCTTCCAGCACCTTCTCCAGCATGTTGGCGGCGTCTGCATACTCGCCGATCTCCATCTGCAGGCTCGCCACCTCGCGCCGCCGCCCTGCCCGTTCGGCCGGATCCTGCACGGCCTCGGCGATTCTTCGGGCCGTCGCGATGGCGTCAGTGACGGCCCCGTCACCACGCTGCAGATCGAGCAGCTTCTCGAGCAGCGGGATGTTGTGCGCCTCGTCGGTCTCCATCATCGAGGCCGCGTCGAGGTAGGCCGTTCGAGCGGCATCTTTGCTACCGAGCGCGAGGTGCAGATCCCCAATCTGCTCGAAGATCTGCACTTGCTCCTTGCGATCCGCCGAACATTCGGCGACTCGCCGCAGGGAACGCGCGGCCTCCAGCTTCTCGCCGCGCTCGATGGCCAGGTCGGCCAGCGCTCGCAGGGTTTGCGGGTGGCTGGGCGCGAAACGCAGGGCGGCCTCGTGCAACGCTGCCGCGCGCTCGGGGCGGCGCAGCTTCAGCTCGGCCTGCGCCGCGTGGGTCAGGGCCTGGGCAACCTCTTCAGGATACTGTGAGGCCATTTCGTGCTCTGCGAGGGATTCGAAGTGCATCGCGGCTTCGCGCCACCGGCGCGCCTGGAACCGGTTCTCTCCGAGTGCGATGCGCAGCATGAGCTGTCCAGGCATGGCTCGATCGGCCTCGACGAGCTGGCGGTAGCCCTCTTCCAGCCGACCCAGCTTCTCGTACACCTCGCCTAGACGATGGTACAGGCGCGCGGTCTGTTCGGGCTGGCCGCGCAGGCGACGTAGGGCCTCGTTCAAGCGGCGCTCGGCCTTGCTCCACTGCTGTTCGCGGTAATAGATGTCCGCCATGGTGATGACGGCGGGCAAGTGGCTGGGGTCGAGCTCGAGGGCCTGATCCAGCCGCGCCTCGGCCTCGTTGAGCAGCTCGGGATCCTCGCACTGAATGCGGGCCAGGCTGGTCAGCACCACGGCCTTGGCGCTCGCGTCCTCGGTGGCATCGAGCTGCCGCTCGTACAGTTCCGTGGCCTCGTCGATGCGGCCCTCGGAGGCTTCCAGCGATGCCAGCGCGCCCAGAGCCTCCGCGCTGGTCGGGTGCTCGGCCACCGCGCGCTCGAAGCAAACGCGTGCCTGCAGGCCATCCTCGAGCTGATCACGGAATACCGCCGCGGCCTCGAGCAGGACAGATACCTGATCGGGCTGGCCGGCCATCGCATCCGCCTGCCGGAGCAACGCGGCCGCATAGGCCTTGAAGTCGTTGCGTTTGAGATGGAAGCGCGCCAGGGCCGCCAGCGCCGGATGCAGATTGGGGGCGATGGCCAGCGCGGATTCGAGAGCATCCAGCGCACCTTCGGGGTCGTCGAGATCGTCGGCTTTGAGCTGGGCCTTCTCGAGGTAGAGCGCGGCGATCAGGGTGGTATCGCCGTCGGCGGTTCGCAGGGCGACGATGCGCTGTTCGAGGATGCGCATGGCCTCGTGCGAGAGACCTGCGCTGCGTAGATTGCGCAAGAGCGCCGCTGCGGTTTCGGGATCGGAGAGGGCATCGGGCCCGAGCCCGCGCAGGCAGGCGGCGGCCGCATCCGGATTGCCCAGCTTCTCCTCGAGCACGCGTGCTCGCCGCCAAATGAACTCCGTTCGATCCGCTCCCTTGGCGTTCTGGATGCGCCGATCGAGCACCTCGGCCAAAGCCTCGAAGTGCCCGGCAGCCGTGTGCAGACGATCGAGGGCCGCCAGCGCGGCATTGTCTTCGGGCGACTTCGCCAGGATGGCCTCGTAGACCTCGATGGCCTTCCCGGGCAGGGCCAGCTCCCTTTCGTAAATCTCGGCCAGGTTGCCGCGCGCTTCGCGTGCGCCCTCGCCGTCGCCCGCCAGCTCCAGCTCGCGCTGCAGCGCCGCTGCCGCCTTCTGCGCCATGCCGACCTTGCCCAGCAGGCGGGCGAGCGCCGCATAGCCCGCGCGGGCCTCGGCGACGATCTCGTCTCGTGGATCCGTCCCCTCGGCGCCCGGCTTTTCCTCCTCGATGCTGGCCACGTACTTCTCCAGGGTATCGACGGCCTCGTAGGGACGTTCCAGCCGTTGTTCGTACAGCTCGGCCAGCTCGAAGGCCTTGCGCCGCATCTCGGGACCCTCCAGGCGGGCGTCGCCGGCCAGGGCGCGCCGCTCGAGCACGAAAGCCAGGTCCGACCAGCGCGAGCTGGTGCGATAGATCTGTTCCAGTCGGTCGAGCGATTCCACGTTGCTCGGTTCGAGCACGAGCACGGCCCGGTAGCGCTCCTCCGCCTCTTCGCTCTGCCCAAGCGTCTCGCGGATGTGCGCGGCACGCAGGTTGAACGCGACCATGTCGGTGCGTGACCCGCGCTCGGCCGCCCGCAAGTAGATGGCGCATAGGGCATCCCAGCGGTTCTCGAGCTTGGCCAGTCGCTCCATCTCGGTACACACGCTCTCGTCAGCGGGATTGAGCGAGAAGGCACGTTCGAGGGCGTCGAACGCGCGATCCACATGGTGCGCACCGCGCATCCAGATATCGGCCACCTTGAGCAGATAGCGATGTCGCGTGATCACATCGGCCGCCAGCATCTCGTAGGCCTGCGCCCACTCCTGCCAGGGCGACTCGAAGGTGGCGGGAAGGCCGGGAGGCGGGGTCGCGCTGCTCCCTTCGCCCTCCGCCGTCTCATCGACGATGTCGACCATGATGTCGACATCGTTGAGATCGATCTCGCCTGTGATCTGGTCGCCATCCAGCTCCATCATCGGATCGGAGCCGGTGACGGCCGCGATCTCTTGCGAGGAGGCGGCGCGACGATCCTCCACGCTCTTGGAGCTGCCGCCGCTGGCGGGGCCGGACTTGTTTTCCCTTGCGGGTGCCTGTGGCACGGCCAGCGGGGCCGGTGTCCGCTGGTAAGTGCCGATCTTTTCGGCGAGGCGCCACAAGCTGTCCAGGATGCCCTGGTCTTCGGGGGCAAGGCGAAAGGCTCCCAAGTAGGCGCGGAAGGCACGCACATCATCCTTGATCTTGGTCTCGACCATGGCGGCCGCGCGGCGCGAGATCTCGATCTTCTCCTCCACATCCGCGGCGCGCGCGAATAGCTGGCCCTCGACGTTGATCGCGTCTTCCCAGCGCCCGGTCACCTCGGCAAGACGCAGGATCTCCTGGTGCGAGGTTTCGCTTTCTGGATCGAGGATGAAGGCGCGCACGTGCTCGTCGAAGGCGCCCGAGGCATCCTTCATGTCGTTCTCCCGCACGGCAGCACGCAATCGGAGCAGCTCGATGCGATCCTTTGTGTCGGGTCGGCCACGCGCTATCTGCGCGTAGACGTCGAGCAGGCCTTGCCAGTCGGGAATGCTGCGGGCCAGACGTTCCAGCTCGGGCAGAAGCGCCGTCCCCGCGGGCTCGTGCGCCAGAGCCTCGCGCAGCACCAAGAAGGCGCGTGCGGGGGCTCCCAGGCGCCGCTCGCACAGGCCAGCCACCTTGAGCGCGACCGCGACCTGATCGTGGGCATCCGTCGAGCGAGCACCCTCGCCCAGGTACACGCTGATGAGATCCTCCCACAGCGCATGCGTCTCGGCGGTTCCCTCCAGCTTGCCCAGCGTCGTGTCGTCGGGTTCCTCGTGATAGGCCCGGCGATACCACTCGAAGGCGCGGCGCGGCTCCTGCAACATCTCCTCGGCCGCTTGGGCCATGGCGAACATCAACTCCCGGCGCTCCCCGGGCTCCTTGGTCAGCGCCAGCAGCCGTTCATCGATGGCGATGAGACGTTCGCCGTCTCCCGCCTCGTTGTACAGGGCGGCCAGATCCGCCAGTGCGTCGGACTGCTCCGGATCGATTTCGAGCACACGCTCGAACGCCAGCATCGCCTTGCGCGTGTCGGCCAGGCGTTCGCGGCACAGCCACCCGATTTCCAGACCACGCGCGACGCGCTCCTTGGGCTCCGTCGTCAGGGCCAGGTGACGTTCCGCCACCGCGACCACGCGCGGCCAGTCCTCGACCGACTCGGCCACGCGGCGCAGGGCCGTATGGGCCGTGACGTTGGCCGAGTCCATTTCATTGATGATCTGCTCGAGAGCCACGATGGCTTCGGCGGGTTCCTTCAGCTCCTCCTCGAAGAGACGCGCGCGCTCGAGGGCAAGGGTGGTCGCGTCGGCGGGATTCTCGGCGATGGCCATGCGGCGCTGGAGCAGGCCGGTCAGGGTCGAGTAGTCGCCCATGTCCGCGGCAATGGCCGACAGGGCTTCCAGGGCCTCGCGATCGGTGGGCTGAATCTTGAGTAGGGCCTCCCATGCGTCTTCCGACCGGCTTGATTGCCGGAGCTCACCACCGGCGAGACGAGCCAGCCGGCGTAGCGTTTCGGCCTGCGCCGCCGCGTCGTTGCTCTGGGCCTTCACCTTGAGATCGAGCGTGTTGGCCAGGTCCTCGGCACGGCCGACTTGCTCGTAGGCCACCAGCAGGGCGTCGAGAGCCTGCTCGTCACCCGGCACGTGCTTGATGAATTTCTCCCAGTAAGGAATGGCTTTGGCGTAGTCGCCGATCTGATCTTGCAGAAGGCTGGCGATGCGCTTGATGATGTTCAGCTTTTCCTGCGCGGACGCTGCGTAGCGCAGGTGGTATTCCAGCATCTTGACCAGCCGGGGCTTGTCCCCCGACTGCTCGAGGATGGATTCGAGACGCAAGAGGGCGTCGTTGTCGCCCGGGAGGTACTTGAGAATCTGCGTGGCGGCGAGCGACGATGCGGGCAGATCGCCAAGCTTCTCCATGTAGATGGCGAGTACACGGCGCAGCAGGGTGATCTTCTCGGTATCGGTCTCGGCGGTCTCGATTTGACTTTGCAGAAGCGGCGCGAGCTGCGCCCAGGCCTCGTTCTTCTCGTAGGTCTCGACCACGTTGCGCAAGGCCACGGGTTCGCGCGGATCGATGGCGAGGATCTGCAGGTAGACCGCGGTCGCGTTTTCGACGTCGTTGAGCTTCTCGGCGTGCACGCGGGCCAGCCGGTGCAGGACATCAATCTTCACCTCGGGAAGTTCGGCGCGCTGGGCTTCGTCGACCAGCAAGGGAACCATCTGGTCCCACTGCTTGGTCTTCTGCAAGATACGCTTCTGCGCCTCGTGCGCGCGCTCGTAGCCGGGCGCGATTTCCCAGATTCGGCGCCAAACGGCGAGGGTGCGTTCGAGATCGCCGAGCTTGCTTTCCGCCAGCACCGCGACTTCCTCCATACGGGGGAGTAGGTCCTCGACCGGCTGTCCTTGCTTGAGATCGTGCTCGGCGGCGAACTCGAGCAGGTCGGCCAGCTCCCGGAACGAGCCACGCTGCCGGAAGTGGTCGGCGTAGGCCTTGAGCGCCGGTGCGTCGCTGGGGTTGTCTTGCAGGATGGCGTGCAGGTAGACCGCGGCCTGTTCCTGATCGCCCAGCCGGTCGTGGTAGAGCGAGGCCAGCTCGCGCAGCAACGACAAACGGTCCTCCGGGTCGCTCGTCCGCTCAAGTTGCTTCTCGCGCAACTCCGCGAGCTTCGCGTAGTCGTGCCGGCCGAGATAGAGCTTGGCCAGGTGGTGCGCCGCCGGTCCGCCTGGTTCCTCCAGAACGAAAACCTGCTCATACGTGCGGATGGCCTCCTCTACGTCTTCCATCGAGGTTTCGGCCAAGTGGGCGCGCTTGGTCAGGATGTCGATCTTCTCCTGGTTCGTTCGCGCATGGGTCACGCGCTCGCGCAGGAAGCGATCGAGATCGGCGAAACGATTGGACTCGGTCAGCACGCGTTCGAGCAAGGCCAAGGCCTCGGCGTGGAACGGTACCGCGGCCAGCGCTTTGCGCAGCGCCGCCACCGCGTTGTCGATATCGCCGGCCTCGTGTCTGCGGCGGGCAATCTGGTTGTACAGGCCAGCAGCACGATCGGGACCGTCGGCTCCGGTCCAGTTGGGGTTGGCGAAGACAGAGGCCAGGGCTTCCAGGGCCTTGTCGTCGCGCGGGTACAGCCGGACGACATCGGAGAGCTTCTGCGCGGCGGCCGGCAGATCGCCGATCTTTTCGGCCAGCACTCGCCCCAACCGGAACATCAGGGCGATGCGTCGTTTGGGATCCGTGGTCCCCGCCAGCTCGATTTCGTAGAGGCGGCAAACCATGGGAAAATCGCCGAGCGCGAGGTGGATCTTGCGCGCGGCCTCGACCATCTTGAGCTGCGCCGCGGTGACTTCGGCGCGCAGACCCGGTGTCGACAGCGCATGCTCGATGCGCGCGATGTGCTGGCCATACACCCGCTCGATTTCGGCGCGAAGCTCGGTGACACGAGCGGGATCCTTGTTCTGCCCGAGCGACTTCGCCTCGACCTCCAGCATCCTGACATACTCATCGGAGCGCCCCTGCTCGCGGTAGATGTCCTTGAGCCGCCTGACGGCCTTGCGATGGGTGGCGTCCCGGCTAACTGCGTGGGCCAAGTCGGCCTCGGCCCCCGAAACGTCCGAGAGCTGGTCGATGCGAACTTCTGCCGCTAGATAGAAGAGCTCGGCTGCCTTGGCCTGGTCAGCGATGGCCTGCGCGCGAGTCTCGTACAAGGTGACGAGCTTGTCGAATCGCCCGGATTCCCGATAGGATCGGCGCAGGGATAAAAAGGCCTCGTTATGGCCTGGCTCGCGTTGCAAGGCCTGTTCATACTCGCGCTCGCTGGGCATGCGGCCCTCCGGTGGATGGGCGGTCGTTCGTGACTAGCAACGACCGAGACGGCCACCGTAACATCAGGACGCAAGGAATCCAAGGGCTTAGCAAGTGCGTCTGGGGAGGCGCCAGCGTCGGTGGATCCTGCGTTCTTTCGACTCAATTACCGGGTATGGGCTCAACGCGGAAGGTGTCAGGCGCAGGGCGAGGCAAGGCCACGGACAGGTCAGCGCAACGCTGCGCGTGATTTGACGTCGGCCAACCGGCCTGCGATATCGCGGAAGTTCGGATCCCGCTTGATGACCCGTTCAAAATAGTAAAGGGCCTCGCTGTGATCCCCTAGGTTGTAGAACACGTTGCCGAGCTGAAAGTAGAGCTGGGTTGCCTCGGCGGGCGTGGCGGCGGGGCGCTTGAGCGCGTCCTGGTAGCAGCGGATCGCCTCGGCGGAATCGCCCAGGGCCTCGCAACATTCGCCGATCATCGAAAGGGCGAAGACCTCGCGCTTGGGGTCTTCCATGGCGGCCTTGAAGTGCTCGATGGCCACGTCGTAGCGTTCCATGGTTTTCTGCATGATGCCCAGGTCGACGTGGGTGGCGACGTCGTGGTCTTCTCGCTTGGGCTTCGCCGTGCCGGATGCGGTTCCGGGCCCCGAGCGCATGGTCCGGTTCGCCGAGGCGAGGGAGGGATCGCCATGGACTTGCTCCGGCATCGCGCCCTGCGAGGTGGGGGTATCCGGCCCGAAACCCGAAATCTTCTCGCGTCGGTCGGCGATGAGGATGTGGCCCGGCGCCTTGGCTTCCAACTCGTCCAGCATGGCGGATGCTTCATCCATCAGCCCCTGGTCGATGAAGAAGTCGACTTGCTCCAGGTCCGCCAGGAAGGCGTCGTCCGAGACAGATGGACTTGGCTCGCGCGCGCGTGGGTTGGTGTCTGGCCGGTCTTGCTTGTCGGCTTCGGGAAAGACGGGGGCGCCGATGCGGGTGCTGCCACCGTTTTCGAGCTCGTAATCATCGTATTCAGACGACAGCGTGGCCTTGCTTCCCCCTTCTGGTTCCTCGGGAGTCTCAAACGCTTGACCGCCCTCTTGGCCGTCGAATTCTCCGCTGTCGCCGACGTCGGAGAGGAGCTCGATTTCATCGCTTCCGACGTGATCGGGTTCGGGCGTCTTCTCGGGCAACTCCACGGAGTCCGAGGACTCGCTTTCGGCAGGCGCCGGCATGGCTCCCTCGACCGTCCCCAAGACTTCGCGCGCCCGCCGGGCAGCGGGGTTGAGGGCAAGCGCCTTGCGCGCAAAGTCGGCCGCGTTCCGCGGTTTGCTATCGAGCACCTGCTGGGCCAGGGTTTCGTATTCGGCCGCTGCCTCTGACTTGCGGCCGAGTTGCTCGAGGACCGCCGCCAGACGTTCGTGCGCTCCCTGGTGGGTGGGTACGCGTTCGAAGACGCGCCTCAAGTGATCTGCCGCTCGTTCCACCAGCCCGTACTTCACGAACACATCGGCTTCGGCCAGGATGCGCTTGACCTCGGCATCATCGTCGGGCTTCTCGACCATCCCGGTGGCGATATTGATACGTTCCGACACCGAAGGCGGCTGGAGCTCCGACGGCACGGTCTGGTACCTGCTGCGCAACGCCTGAGGGACATCCATCTCGCTGAAGGTGATGGCGGTGGGCCGCTTGATCCCGGCGCTCGTGGGCGTGGGCGTGGTCGCGGGCGTGGGAGAGGGCGCGGTGAACTTGGTCAAGGGGGTGGGCGAGGACATCCTCGGAAGGTTTCCCGTGTTTCTGCCCAGCAGCTCCCGCATCTCCGCGTCGTTCGGGTCCATGGCCAGCACGCGCTGCGCGGTCTGGTTGCGCTCGCTCATACGACCGGTCTCGGCATAGACCCTGGCCAGCTCCTTGAGAACCGGCAGGGTCTTGTGTGGCTGGCGAAGTTGGTCGAATACGCGGGCTAGCAGGTCGAGGACCTCGGGATCGCGCTGCCGGACCTCGAACACTCGCTTGAGGTGGCCAAGCGCAGCCCGGGCGTTGTTTTGCTCCATGTACTTCTCGGCTACTTCCATCGCCATGGCGTGGTTGTCGGGGTCGTAGTGAAGCATCCGCTCGGCCACGCGCAAGAATTCGTCGGTGCGGCCCTGGGCCTTGACCAGCCGCGCGGCCTCGGCGAATTCCGCGGCGGCTTCTTTCAGGGCTCCTGCCTGCGAGGCGATCTCGGCGTAGCGGATACGCGGGTTGGGCTGCTCGGGATTGAGATCGATGATCGACTTGAGTGCTGCGAGCGCCTCGGGAACTTTGTTGCTCTTCTGGAAGAGCGCCGCCGCTTGTTCCAGCTGTTGCACGGCGTCGGAGAGAAGGCCGAGTTGCCGGAAGACATCCGCAAGCTTGAGGCGGGCCTCGACGAACTCGGGGGAGAGCTTGATGATATTCTTGTAAACCGCGACCGCCCGCTGGAAGAAGCCTTGCTCGACGTAGAGGTCGACGGTCTTCTGATAGACTTCGGTGGCCTTGTCGTTCTGCCCGAGTCGGACGTGCACTTCGGCCATACGAAGCCACGTGCGGGTGTCCTTCGGGTCCTCCTTGACGGCTGCCTGAAACATCGCCAAGGCCTTCTCGAAGCTTCCCCGCTCCAGGTACTTCTGCGCCGCTGCGAGGTGCTTGTCTTTTCTCGTTACCACCTGATTGTGTCCGCTTGCACAGTGTTACCAGGAACGGCACACCTGTAAAGGAACGTCCGAGTATTTGCCCGCCTGGAGAGCTTCGACAGACATGCTATTGTAGCATCGCGCAAGCGAGGTTCGACCGATAGACCGAACGGACGACGGGGGCAGGCGCAATCTGGCCCCGACGCTCGACATCGGGGCGCCAAATCAGAGCCGTTCGAGAAAATGGGTGTCGAAGCGGCCGCCGATGAAGTCCGGATGGTTCAACACACGTCGGTGCAGATCGCAGTTGGTCTTGATGCCCTCGACCACTATCTCGTCGAGGGCGCGCCGCATGCGAGCCAGTGCAACGTGGCGATTGTCTCCGTGCGCGATGACCTTGGCCAGGAGTGAATCGTAGAAGGGCGGAACCCGGTAGTGGGCGTAGATGTGCGTGTCGACGCGCACGCCGATGCCGCCGGGCAGATTGAGCGCCGTGATGGTGCCCGGCGAGGGGGCGAAGGTGACGGGATCCTCGGCGTTGATGCGCAACTCGATGGCGTGGCCGCGCGGGCGCATCTCGGCGGGCAGGTGCAACGGATCGCCGGCGGCAAGGCGCATCTGTTCGCGCACCAGATCGACACCGAACACCGCCTCGGTCACTGTGTGTTCGACCTGGATGCGGGTGTTCATCTCGATGAAGTAGAATTGCCTGTTCTCGTCGAGCAGGAATTCCAGCGTACCGACGGTCTTGTAGCCGATGGCGGCGGTGGCTTTGCGCGCGGCGCGCAGTAGTTCAACGCGGCGAGCGTCGTCGAGAGCCACCGACGGTGCTTCCTCGATGAGCTTCTGGTGCCGGCGCTGGATGGAACACTCCCGCTCACCAATGGCGATGGCGGATTGTCCATCTCCGAGAACCTGCACTTCGATGTGGCGTGGCCTGCCGATGTAGCGTTCGAGGTAGACGGCGGGGTTGTTGAAGCCGGATTGGGCTTCGGAACGCGCCGCCGCGAGCTGCGAGAGTAGTCGGCTCTTGTCCTCGACGATCTTCATGCCCCTGCCGCCACCGCCACCGGTAGCCTTGATAATCACGGGCAGACCGATGCGCTCGACGGCCTGTTCGGCCTGTCGGTCGGTTTCGATGATCGGGGAGCCGGGCACAACGGGGACACCGGCGGCCTCCATGGCCCGGCGGGCGGAGACTTTGTCGCCCATGGTGCGCATGACCTCGGGCTGGGGACCGATCCATGTCAGGCCACACTTCTGGACCACCTCGGCGAATTCAGCATTTTCTGCGAGAAACCCGTAACCCGGGTGAATGGCGTCGGCGCCCGTTACCTCGGCAGCGCTGATCAGAGCAGGGACATTGTTGTAGCTCTGGCGCGACGGGGGCGGGCCGATGCATACCTTCTCGTCGGCGAAACGCACGTGCAGGGAATCCGCGTCGGCGGTGGAATGCACCGCCACAGAGCGCAGACCAAGATCCCGACAGGCGCGGATCACTCGCAGGGCGATCTCGCCCCGATTCGCTATGAGAACCTTTTTGAACACGCGTGCACCGTCCGTAGGCGTTGGTTGCAGACTTCACGGGGCCTTGGGGCGGCGCTCCGCGGACGCCACTCGCCTCCTCGGAAGATCCCGATCTGCCTGCGACGATTTCTCAGGCTTTCTCGATGCGGAAGAGCGGCTGGCCGTATTCGACGTGCTCCGCGTTCTTGACCAGGATTTCGAGGATCTTGCCGTCGAACTCCGATTCGATCTCGTTCATCAACTTCATTGCCTCGACAATGCATACCACCTGTCCTTTTCGCACGGCCTGGCCCACGTCCGCGAAGGGGGGCGATTCTGGTGAGGGCGCGCGGTAAAACGTTCCGACAAAGGGCGAGGTGAGGAGCGCGCCTGTTTCGGCAGGCTGGGCGGCCGGTTCTGCCGGCGCGGCGGCGTGCACCAGAAGGGGTGGGGGCAAGGGCTCCGCGCTCGGCGCTGGTGCATTGACCGTGCGCCGGACTACCCGCACGCCGCCGCAACCATCCAGCTCGATTTCGGCGAGGTCGAATTCGGTGGCAAGCTCTGCCAGCTCCCGCAGTCGGTCGAGCTCGACCGGTCGACATCCACACGCACATTCCTCGCGGCTTGCCGTGGACGCCTTCTTGGCGCCTGCAACGGGGACCTTGCGTTTGCTCATTTTCTCGCGGCTCCTTTCTTGAACGAAGTCGCGGCACGCGACTTGACTCGTGCGGAATGGGGGATGGGCTGGCTGGCCGGAAGTGGGGTTGGCCCGGTCTCGAGTCGGGCCAGCGCTTCGAGCGCCAAACGGTAACCGATCGCGCCCAATCCGGCAATCTGTCCCATGCACACCGGGGCCAGGAAGGAACGATGGCGGAAGTCCTCCCGCGAGTAGAGGTTCGAGAGATGGACCTCGATGGTAGGAATCTTGACAGCGGCGATAGCATCCCGCAGCGACACGCTGGTGTGGGTCAGCCCACCCGCATTGACGATGAGACCGGTGGCCACGCCGGCCGACTGCTGGACACGATCGACGAGGGCGCCTTCGTGATTGGACTGGAAAGTTTCGACCGCCAAGCCCAACTCGGTGCCGCAGGCTTGCAGGTCCGCATCGATCTCGGCCAAGGTGGTCCGGCCGTAGAGGTGGGGCTCGCGCGTGCCGAGCAGATTGAGGTTCGGACCGTGCACCACCACGACCAGCGGGGGCCGCAGCACATTTACTCGCTTGCCCTCGATCACAATTCGGCCTGGATCTTCGGTGCGAGAAGGCGCATGAGGTAGCGCGCCTTGCCAAAACTGGCTTCCGGCTTGACCGCACAGGCGACGAAATACTCGTCGGTGATGAGGTAGACGAGGACCACGAGGTTGTCGGCCTTCAAGGTCAATTCGCGGAGTTGGCCCACCTCGAGTTGATCGGTGGCCTTGCGCATCTGAACCACGGCGTGAGCCAGTTCCATGCCGACGGTCTGGATGTCCAGGGCTTCTTCGCCCGACTTGGTGTAGGCATCGACCGCGATGCCGTCAAACCCCATGAGAATACCCGCCACTCCTCCGGCTAGGTTATCGACCATACCTTGAAGACTGTCGCGGAACATCGCTTCTTCCCCGCTTCTAGTCGGTCCCTTCCCGATGTGTCAATAGCTCGGCCGCCGGAGGCTCAGGGCCCCGTGGCGGTCGAGGTCGTGGTGGTGCCCGTGAATACGCCCGGACACAAAGCCATGCTCTGGTTCACGCCCCCGACGGTGGTGGTGAGCCCACAACACAGAATGGTCGCGTCCTGGCCAGGCGGCAAGCAAGGATCGCCGCTGTAGGGATTGGAGCCAGACAATGCCGAGCACAACGGGTAGTCGGCGGGGTAGCGATAGACCACCAGGCTGGGATCGACGTAGTTGGTTTGCAGGCACCCGAGGCAGACGTCGATGTTGTAGATGAACGGCGCGCTCTCGATGGAAGTCCCGCCGTGGCGACCCTTGGCCCGGAGCTTTGCCGTGACCATCAGGTGTTCCGCTGGCACGTACGGCTGGATGCAGCGAGCGTGCTTCTCTGTGATGACGTCGAATGCGGCACCGGACGATCCCCCGGGAGGGATCAGCTCGGTGATGGTTGTCGTATCGAAGGTTGCGGGACAATCGGACGACCACACCACGTTGGGAGCGGAGAGCTCGATGGTGAAGTGGGTAAGGTTGATGTTATTCATCTCCGTGCCCGCCGAGCTTCCACTCGATTCGAGATTGTTGGCCACGACGATGGGGAGATAGTAGGGTGGCGGGACGTCACCAGGGAGAGCCAGATCGAGGGTTCCGCCGGTGCGATGCGTATCCGTCGGCTCGCCGGGCACGACGCAGTCCGGTCCCGTCAGCACCTGTACCTGCTTGATTTCCAGAGCGGTGTACGCGTCCGTCGCGAGCAGCCGGCCGCAGGCGACCAGGCCGAGCACGAGAGCGACAAGGCCCAAATCCCAACCGAGCCACAGTCTGAGTCTGTTTTTCGTCATGGCGGCACCCATTACCAGTTTACTGTCCAGCGATCCTGGCGCGATTCGCAATTCGCGGAGTGATGAAGATCATGAATTCGGAACGGTTGTCGTTCTCCTTCTTGTTCCGGAAGAACCAACCCAAAACCGGAATGTCGGAGAAGAAGGGTACCCTGGCGCTGCTGAGGCCGCTGTTGCGCGTGTAGATACCGCCGATGACTGCCGTGTCGCCGTCCCTGACCAGCATGGTGGTCTTTGCTTCCTTCTTCTGGATCGAGGGATCACCGCGGGCACCGACGTTCACGAAGTCGGGCTCATTGCGCGTGACGTTCACATCGAGCGAGATGGTGCCTTCGTTGGTCACGTGCGGCTTGACCGCGAGGGATAATCTAGCATCCACGAACTGCGTCTGCGCACCCATCGCGCTGACCGTGGATACCGGGATCGACACGCCCTGGCTGATGGTCGCCTGTATGTTGTCCATGGTAGTGATGCGTGGCGAGGACAGGATGCGTATGCTGCCGGTGGACTCGTAGGCCGAAAGCCGTAGGTTCAGGTTGAAAGCGCCGGCGACCGAACCCATGGTGAGACCGATGGCCGAGCCGGTGCCCAGGCCGGCCGCAGCTGGCATATTCACGAGGAAATTGGGGTCGGTCGCGCGAGGCCCGGGCACCAACCCGCCGAGAGGAGCCTGGCCATCGTCCGCGCCACCGCCGATTCCCACGTTGTAGGGGAAGACCAAGCCCGTCGGATTGCCATGGTCCGTGTCGGCGAAGCCTGAACCGCCCCACTGCACGCCGATCTGTCGCGCGAAGTTCGAGTTCGCCTCGACGATCCTGGCCTCGATGACTACCTGCGAAGTCTGGGTATCCAGGTTGCGCACGAGGTCTTCAATGAGCTGCAAGCTCTTGACCACGTCCGTCACGATGAGGGTGTTGGTTCGCGTATCGACCGAGATCTTTCCGCGTGGCGTGAGCAGGTCCTTGGCCTTGTCCGTCAATTGCCCGGCTTCGGCGTACGACACACCGATGAGGCGTGTCTCGGTGGGTAGGACATCCTGAACCTGCTTCTGGCGGGCAATCTCGGCCTCCAGCTCCTTTTCGAGGAGAGGCAACGGGGCCACGCGCAGCAGGTTGCCCTCGCGCACCGAGCCCAGGCCCTTCGAACGCAGGACCACGTCGAGTGCCTGGTCCCAAGGCACGTCACGCATCTTGATGGTGACGTCGCCCCTCACGTCGTCGGCCACGATGACGTTGACTTGGCCGACATCGGCCAACAGGCGCAGGATGTTGTGGATATCCGCCCCCTTGAAATCGAGGTCGATGCGCCGACCGACGTAACGTTTCTTCCCGAGGCTCAGGCGGCTGTTCTTTCCCCCACCGCCACCGCGCGGACTTTCTTGCGCGGCTGGCGCCGGGTAGTTGCCACCGGTGACCACCCCCGGCCCGCTTGCCGGGGCTTCCCCGACCGGAGGAACCAGGTACGGCGGCGGATTCTGGCCCAACCACAGGCCGTCCTTCATGACCGCGACAAATCCGGCGACCTTTTGCGCTGGTACGAAAAGCACGGCAGGCAGGCTCGGAGCCTTGTCTTGTGCCTTGTCGAAGTCCCAGTAGATGCGGTTGCCTTCGACACGCACGTGATTGGGAACGTCCTCGGCCAGATCCACGTCTACCCTCACGGTGCCGCGGGCGGATCGATCACGGTAGGAACTGATGACCTTGACGGGGCCGAGGTATTCGGTGGCATCCAGGTTGCGCTCGAGCCCCTCGGGCAATTCGCTGTGTTCGATGCGCAAGCTCAAGCGACGGCCAGCCAGACGCTCGACCGAAAACGTCGCATTCTGGTCGACGTCAATGATCACGGAGGCCCGCCTGGGCTCGTCGACGAAGTCGATGGCGCGGACCTGGCTGGGCGTTCGCAGCGTGATCGAACGGCTGCGGGTGGCAGTCGCGACGGAGGCGCGCTTGCTGTCGGCATCAAGAGCCTTCGCGGGCGGCGGGCTCGACATCGCCACGGGTGGGGCGGCGATGCGGGGGCCATGGTTGAGGACAGCCGGCTTCGTGTCGGTTGTCGAGCGGGCGGCCTTGACACGCTGGACTTCGGCGAGCAGCTTCTGGCGGGTATTCTCGAGTCGAACACGCTCGTCTTCGAGCCGCGAGCGCTCGGCTCGCGCCTCGGCGAGGCGGGACTCTTCAGCCTTGCGCAACGACACCGCCTCGGCCAGTCTGGCTTCCTCGGCCTGGCGTAGACGTGTTTGCTCGTTCTTGCGTCCCTCTTCCTGCATGCGTGAAGAGACGGCCCTGGCCAGCTCTTGGCGGGATTTTTCGGTCGCCTTCGCGGCCTCTTCACGTCGACGCTCCGCCTTGGCCAGGGCGCTGGCCGCCTCCGTCCGATTCTTTGTAGATGCATTGGAGGCCAGGGCGTCTCGCCGGGCGCGGGCAGCTAGGGCTTCCTTCTCCAGCTCCGCGAGCTTCGCTTCCGAGGTCCGAACAGCGGACTCTTGTTCGCCTACCAGGCGGGCGGCGTGGTCGAGTTGGCTCTGTTGCTCACGCTGACGCTGGGCGATGCGATCGAGGGTCTTCTGCCGCTTGTCCACTTCCGTGGTGGCGGCACGAAGGGCCTTGTCGCGCTCCAATTCGCGGGCACGCGCCGCCGCTGTCTCGCCTTCCGCTAAGAGGGCACGATTGCGTGCAGCTTCGGCCTCGACTTGGGCCTGCTTCGCACGCGCTTCTGCCTGGCCGAGTGCGACTTTCTGCCGCTCGCTTTCATGGGCTGCGGCGCTGGCCTCGGCGCGAGCCTTGGCGGCTTCTAGCTGGGCCGCAGCCAATTCGGTTCGTAGCTTGTCCGCCTCCGACCTCGCCGCGGCCTCCGCTCGCGCTCGTTCCTCTGCCTTGGCCTCTGCTGCCAGCCGTTGCTTGGACTCATCGTGCAGCTTCGCCTCCGTCTTGCGTCGCGCCTCGGAGATGGCTTTCGCGTCTGCTGTGGATTGCGCCGCGATGGGCGGGCGAGCACGTGGCACCACGCGGAGGGTGATGTCGTTCCCCTTGGTCTCGACCTGGTAATCCGATGCCTGGCGCAGGGTGAGCACGATGCGCGTGCGAGGACCAGCGCTGGCGTCCTCGGTGACGCTCGCGGAAACCAACCCCACGGCAAAAGTTCCGGCATCGATGGGAACCTCCACGTTGCCGAGGCGCGCGCCGCTCAATTCGACCACCACCCTGGCCGGCTGTTCCAGCTTCCAGGTCGTGAAGGTGGGTCGGGCGGAAGCGGCGATGACGACCGCGGTGTCTCCCGCAGATTCCGAAACACGGATGTTGCGCACGCGCACGGTTTCGGCGAACGCGGGAATGGACCAAGCCGCGATTGTCGCGGCGCCCAGGAAAGCGGCCATGAACTTGGTTCGTTCGCTTTGACAGGTCATAGATCGTTTCCTTCCGGATTGACGAGAATGGCTCTCTCCAGTGCCTTGGTGGTCCCGCCAGGTGTTAGTTCCGACATCTCCAGCACGACGCGATCGGAAAGGATCTTGGTGATGCGTGCCGCTGACTTTCCGAGGTAGTCGCCGCGTTTCACGGTTTGACCGAGCCCGGTGGGATCCCTGAACATGGCCCGGGGGTTGGCGTCACCGCTGATCACGGCGATGAGAGTCAGTTCCTCCAGGGCGTACTTGGAGAATATGGCCGACACCGCAATGTTGGTGATCTTCGGTCCGCGTTCGATCCAGGTATCGAGGTAGGAACGGAAAGGGTCGCGATTGGTGTCGTCATTCTCGGCGAAGTCCTCCTCGCGGAGAACCTTGCGTCGCAAGACCGCCAACCTCTGCGCGAGAGCCTCCGCGCCCGTGGCCGGGGCAGGCGTCGGTGTGGCTGGCGCCGCTGGCTTTGCTGCGGCGGCCGGCTTGGCCCCCTTGGCCTGGACTGCCTTGCCCTGTTCTCCTGCCGACGCGGTTGCCAGCCACGTGGCTCCCCCCAGGATGGTGGCG
>Ga0210133_1000263_pt1 | contig 20701 bp, 9 predicted proteins | sample Joice_ThreeSqC_D_2_FD_184874 | JGI IMG/M metagenome (GOLD analysis project Ga0210133, IMG submission 184874) | Wetland microbial communities from San Francisco Bay, California, USA, that impact long-term carbon sequestration - Joice_ThreeSqC_D1... | ecosystem: Environmental > Aquatic > Marine >...
GGCCTCAGCGAGTTTCCCTCGAACGGCGCCACCGCCGGCAACGCCGGCCTGACCACGGGCAGTGCGAGCAGCATGCTGTACTGCGGATCCCTGGTAGGACCGGTGACGACCTTCTTGACCACGCCGACGGATCCCTCGGGGAGCGCGACGGGAGACTTTGCATTCCAAAGCACCGAGAGCGGAGTCGTCGATTTGGCGGTGACCTACGAGTGCAATCTCGATTCGGCCGGCCCGGCACCGTGTGGCGCCAGCTACACCACTCCGACACTGACCGACGGCTCGCACACCCTGGCCGTGCGAGCGACCGATCTCAGTGGGAACGTGGAATCTCCGTGGGTCAGCTACACGTGGGTGGTCGATAGCTCCAATCCCGCCACGAGTTTCCTGACCAATCCTTCGAACCCCTCGAACAGCTCCACGGGTATATTCGTCTTCACGAATACCAAGAATCCCGTAACTTACGAGTGCAACCTCGACGGCGGGGGCTGGGCGTCGTGCACCGCGAACTACAGCACGCCCTCGCTACCCGACGGATCCCACACGCTGCAGGTCCGATCGACGGACAATGCTTCCAATCTTGAAGATCCTCCGGTTAGCTACACCTGGGTGATCGATACCGTCCCGCCGGACACCAGCATCGTGAACAAGCCGTCGGATCCTTCGGCGGATCTGCTCGGCAACTTCACCTTCACGAGTACCGAGATCCCGTCGACCTACGAGTGCCAGCTCGACAGCGGAACCTGGGCCTCGTGTTTCGACACCTATACCACGACCGCGCTGGCCAACGGCTCGCACACACTGTCGGTGCAGGCCACGGACGCGGCGGGCAACACGGACGCCACGCCGGCCACCTACACCTGGGAGGTGAACAGCCCCTTGCCCGTCACGACCATTGCGAGCAGTCCGTTGAATCCCTCGAACAGCTCGATCGGCAACTTCACCTTCACGAACAGCAAGGATCCCGTGACCTACGAGTGCAACCTCGACGATGGCGGCTGGACCGTATGCGAGGCTACTTACAGTACGCCGACGCTGCTCGACGGATCGCACACCTTGCAGGTGCGCTCTACCGATGCGGGGTTGAATGTCGAGGACCCGGTTGTGACCTACACCTGGCTGATCGATACCGTTGCGCCGGACACCAGCATCGAGAGCAATCCATCCGATCCTTCGGGGAGCGGGATAGGTGAATTCGCCTTCGCAAGCACCGAGACACCGGCGACCTACGAGTGCAACCTCGATGGCGCGGGATGGGCGGCGTGTGGCGCCAGCTACAGCACGCCGGACTTGCCCAACGGCTCGCACACGCTCGAGGTTCGGGCGATCGACGCGGCGGGGAACGTGGACGACACGCCCGCTACCTATACGTGGGACATAGCGGCCTTCCTCGACGGAGGCACCCTGGATGGAGGTGCCGTGACCGTGGATGCGGAGGCTCTCGACGCTTCGGCCGGCGACAGCGCGCAGGTGACGACGCCGGATACCCAGATCATCACGGTGGTCGATGCCGAGATCGACACGGAGATCGATGCCGAAGGGCCGGAGGTTCTCGCGGTCGTCGACACGGGGGCGGCGCAGGACGTGGGAGGCATGCTCGACGTCGCGCCGGCGGATGGCGTCCTCTCGGCGGATGCCTCGGACGTGCAGCTGGCGGGCCCTGAACCGGGTCCGGACACCGCTCCACTCCCCGCCGAGCCCAATCGGGATGCGGCGAGTGTGCCCAACGCGGATGCCGCGCCGCCAGCCACCAACGCGGACGCCGCGCCCGTAGCAACCAACCTCAAGGTTCTCGGCTCGGGCTTCTGCACCATTGCCCGTTCTTCGGGTTCGACCTCGCCTGCCGGCTTCCTGCTTCTGGCCCTGGCTGGCTTGGCCTTGCTCCGCCGCCGCCGCCAGTAGACGGAAAGTCGCGCGGGCGGGGCATTGCCCCTCGGAACCGGAGCGCGGGAAGAGATGGGAACCCCATCAGGTTCCCATCTCAGATGGTGGGTGGTCGCGTACCGTTGAACACCTGGATGTCCGAACAGGTGTCGCGCGTGCCGCAGTCCGCGGTCTTGTTGGTTAGGAAGGTGTAAGTCACGCTGCCGGTCAGCACGTCTCCGGAGAGATTGGCCTGCAGGCGCGCATTACGCGTGAAGGCGCAGGTGCCGCTCGAGCCGGCCATGGTGCCGCTGATCGACATGTCGAGGGACTTACCCGAAACGGTGCCGGTGAAGGTGTCGCTGCCCATGGCGAAAACGAAGAGAGTTCCTGCGATCCCTTGCACCTGGGCGCTTGCCTGCGATCCCGTCTGGCTCACCACCACTTGCGCCCCGCTCGACGTGTCGCCCATGGCGCCGTTCAGAATCCCGCATTGGTTCTGCTGCACGGTCAGCGAGAGCGTCTAGATTCCAGCCACGTCGACCGGCGAGTCGCTGCCGCAGAAGCAGGCGGCCAGTACGAGCATCAGCACTCTTCTGAACATGGCGGGGTCCTCCATTCCATCAGTAGACACACCGGCGCGGTTCTGCTGCAAGTTCGGACGTGATTCCAGCAACGGCAGGTTCTCTCGACCACCGCAACGGAGCGCGACAGCCTCTATTTCCTGGGTGGCAGTGGCAGCGGGGTTCCGTCCTCCAAGGTCATGCCGATCACCTTGGAGCGGGGCGGGCCGATCAGAGGCAGCACGAACCAAGCAGCCCGTTTCAGGGTTTCAGCATCCAACAAGACACCGTCGAGGTTGAGCGGGATACGCTCGCTGCCCTTCATGGTCTTGAAGGTCACGACGTGGCCCTCCTCCGGCAGTCCTTCACCACCCACTCGACGCGCGACGAAGGCCCAGCGATCGCGGCTCGACACCGCCGGGCCGCAGGCAACACCCAAAAGCTCCATACCCTTGGCCCGCACCTTCATGAGGGTGAACCCAGACGGAAGCGGGGCGGGTTGTGCGCGCGGTCCCAGCAGGTCGTACGCGCGCCACCAGGCGTTCGCGGGAATATCAGGAATGGGCGCGAAGCGCTCCGCCAAGGGGGAAACCAGGATGGGCGCGTATCCCCGGTCAAGCGCCCTCATGACGTCGGGTGCATGGCGATAGGACATCTTCCCGCTGTAGAAGATCAGGGAATGCTCTTCGGAGCAGCACTCGGGATTTACGTCGGTGTGGATGAACAGGACACTTCTTTCCGGCAGGGAACGCTGCAATGCCAGCCCGACTTCGCGGGTGTAACTGGTCGCGCCCGCGGCGGCCATCTGTTGTTGTTCGTCGGCGTGCCGCGCGACGGGGGTGACGAAGGCCAACAAGACCACGCCCGCCAGAATCGCGACCATGCCGAGGCCGGAGACCAGAAATGCCCGCGAACGGCGGTGCGCGGTGTGCCTGCGCGCGGGGTCCAGCGGCATGTTCCGGCGCACGCGAAGCAGGGCGAAGGACGTGAAGGCCGCGACCATCATGAGCACGAGCCCTTCGGCGAGCCCCGAGCGATCGCGGGTTTCTGGCAGGGACGCGGGTACCAGCTCTCGCACCTTGGACAGGGAAGGCGCGAGCTTCACCACGAGGGTAGAAAGGATCGCCGCCAGCGAGGTCGCGGCGAGCACGGGCCGGCGCCGGCAGTCAGCCAGGAGGATGGCGATGGCCGCCAAGACGGCGGGCACGACACCGAATGCGTGCGCGGGAACCTTGGACGGCGTCAGCGACAACACGATCCACGAAACCCAGATCCAGGCCGCCAGCGCGATGTCCACGGGAAGACGGAAACGATACGCGCGCCACGCCGTCCAGGCTCCGGCGAGCAACGTGAAAGCCACCGGGATGGGCACAAGCTCGGTCCCGTTGATCTCGTTGAACAGCCCGTCGATGGGACGCCCGAAGGGGCCAATTTCTTCCACCAGGTGGGCGTAGAGGAGGTGAAGGTTCGCGTGATACTGCGCCGGCCAGGCCTGCGAGGCGTAAATCGTCCACGGCGCCGCAACCAGTACCAACGCGGACAAGAAGGCAGCGAAGATCGGTAACGGCAAGCCCCGCGCCGAGCGCCTGCCGTGCAGGACGAGAAAGACGGCCGCGACCGCCACCGGGGTCAAGGCCAGGGCCGACTTGCACAGGTACCCAACCCCGGTGATCGCCCCCGCCAGGATCGCCCAGCGGACTGAAGAGTTTTGCACGGCACGCACCACGGCCAGCGTTGCCAGCATCAGGCAGGCGGCCAACGTGGTGTCGGTGACGTCCCCGAAGAGAAGACCCTGGGTGAGGATCCAGGTGAAGTCGAGGGACAGGTAGGCGATCGCAGCCAACGCGGACAACCAGCGGCCGGCCGACGCTCGCATCAGGAGGAAGATCGCCAACGCCGCGGCGAGGTCGGCCAGAAACGAAACCAGGCGCAGGGCCAGCGGGGTGTCGCCGGTCACGCGCAGGAGGAGCGACCCCGCCCAGAAGGGCACCGGCGGTTTGTGCAGCCACGTTCCCCCGCTGATCCAATCCGCGGGGCCGTGGAAGTACAAGTGATCGCGGTAGACGTGAGGGCGGAAGGGCTCGGTGATGAGGCCGCGGGTGACCGCCTGGTGAATGCCCTCGTCCCAACGCGGGATCCCCGGGTGCCTCAGATCGGGCAGCAGCCGCAGGGATCCCCACATCACGATGACCGCGCACAGGATCCAATCGGTGCGAGGCAAGCAAGATTTGGGGATGGGCTTCATTCCCGGGGTCAAGGTCGCATCGGGCGCTGGTCTACGAGGAGCCCTTCGTCGCGATCCATGCCGCTCCTTCTGCCACTCACGGGCTTTCTTGTCTAACACTCCAGATACCCGCTCGGGCCGCAATCCCTGCAGAGGTGCTCTGCGGCAGCGTCTCGGCACCTACGGCCAGGTCGGGCAGGCTGCGATTGCAATGAGCACGTAAGCACAGATGAGGGGACTTGCTATTCGGCTCTCTCCGATGGCAGATCCAGCGCATGGAGAACCGCGTGAATCGTGGGATTGAACCGCGACGCTCAAGGAGCTGGGAGGATGCGATCATGAAGATGCATGGGTCCCTGACGATGGCACTTGTCGTTCTTGCCTTCGCCGGTTGCTCGAAAGACGAGCACAAGGATGTGACCGTCAGTTGGTTCGACGTTCAGCAAACCATCGATGGATTCGGTGCCTCCTCGGCTTTCTTCGGCGGTTCCATCTCCGATGCCGTGGCCGACCAGCTCTTCGACGCCAAGAAAGGGCTCGGACTCAGTTTGCTGCGCATCATGGTCGGGGCGCCGAACGACACCCAAAGCGATGGTTCCGAACCTACGGACAACCCCAACCCGGTCGCCACTGCACCGGAGCTGACGACAGCGCAGCAAGCGATCACCCGGGGAGCGAAAGTATGGGCCACGGCTTGGACGCCGCCCCCGATCTGGAAGACGACCAACAACAAGAACGGCTCCGGTGACGGTTACGATTCGAACACGCTGCAGCCCGAGCACTACCAAGACTACGCCAACTACCTGGCGGACTTCGTGGATTTGGTGGCGGCCGACGGTATCCCGCTGATCGGCCTGTCGCCCGTGAACGAGCCCGACTACACCGCTACCTGGGACAACGCCCAGTTTACTCCGGACCAGCTCGCCAAATTCGTCGGCGAAAACCTCGGTCCCACCTTCGCCGACCGTTGCCCCACGGTGCAGATCGTCGCGCCCGACACGGCCGATTGGCCTAGCGTGGACAACTACGTAACCGCGCTGTTTGCGACTGCCAAGGACTACGTACCCATCATCGCGACACACCCCTACCAAAACAGCAGCGCACCCATCGATCTCCACTACAACAGGCCCCAGCAGGACGGCAAACGGTTCTGGCAGACGGAATGGTCGCAAGAAAACATGAAGGGTGATACGCCCGATCCCAGCATGAAGAGCGCGATCAACATGATGGAGAAGCTCCACGATCACCTGACGCTGGCGAACATGAATGCCTGGAACTGGTGGGCGATCTACATCAGCGCCGATGACCTCACCGGCGCGGACGAAACCAAGGTACGCCAGAACCCCGCCCTCATGCAGCCAGACAAGGACATGGGAGAGTCGTACGTGTTCAAGCGCGGGTACGCGCTCGGACACTGGTCCAAGTTCGTGCGGCCGGGCTTCCAGCGCATCGGCGCGACCGACCATCCTACGGGCGGCGTGCTCGTGGAGGCATACCGCGACGACTCGGAGCATATCGTGATCACCGCCGTCAACACCGGCTCCAAGACGGTGACCCAGACTTTCCTCGGCGACGGCCACGCGTTCGGCACGCTTACTCCCTGGGTGACTTCCGCCGACGACAATCTCACCGACAAGAAACCGTTCGACGCGGGCGACAGCTTCACCTACGACCTGCCCGCCCAAAGCGTGGTCACATTCATCGACTGGGACGCGAAGCAGGAGACTCCCAAGCAGGGCACCCTGCCGATTCTCAAGCACGACGCCGCAACCGATGCCAAGCCCTCCACGGGCGGGCTCGACTGTTCCGCCGCCATGGTCCCGAACAATCTTGGCAACGGCGGCGTGACCGATTTCTCGGACTGGGCCTCCAGCAAGTGGGGCGATCTCAACGGACTGTGGGGCTACATGTATTCGTACGCTGGGCCCATCACGGGCACGACGATGACCGCCGGCGCGGACTCTTCGGCCAAGAACATGCACGTCACGGGCTCGGTCATGGCGGGTGACTACGGAGGTGCCGGTCTCAGCTTCGCCGTTTGCACGACAGTCGCCGACTTCACCCAGGTCCAGTTCACCTTGTCCGGCTCATCACCGGGATGCGACATGGAGCTGCAAATCAAGACCTTCGATCAGCAGCCCGTCTCGCAGAATCCGGCCGGGGGTTGCCTGCAAGACGCAGCGGAAGGCTGTTACAACTTCCCGGTCACCAAGCAGGTCGCGGTTCCGTCCGCGGATCCCACCACCGTGGTGGTGCCGCTCGATGGTTTCTCGAACTGGTCGGCCGCGAACGCGGCCCAGGTGGTGGGCATGCAGTGGCAGTGGACGGGAACCTCCCTCGATCCCGACGCTGGTGTCGGCTGCCCCATCGACGTGACCATCACGGACATCAAGTTCCTGCCCTAGCAGGCGACCGGTCTCGCCTCGGCCCTTGCCTCTGGCTATAGGCCGTCGCTTCCGCCGAGCAGCATCTGGTCTGGGTTGGCTTCCTCGCCGGGAGCGGCGGCGCTGTCGGTGGGCGCGGTACCATCGAGAAAGACCTCATCCATGCCGTCGCCGCCCGGGGCGGGCAGAAGCCCCGTGACCGGGTCGATGCGCGCCACCACGACACCCGGGGGTTGGGGGAAGTCGACAATGGTCGCCCCGTCGAGCGCCTTGGTCATGAAATCGACCCAGATGGGCAGGGCGGCATGGGCGCCTTCTTCGCCCCGTCCCAGGCTGCGCTTTTCGTCGAAGCCGACCCACACTGCGGCAAGCAGCTCCGGTGTGAATCCCACGAACCAGGCGTCACGCTCGTCGTCGGTGGTGCCGGTCTTCCCGGCGGCCGGTCGCTTCAGCTTGGGGGCCGCGCTGCGGGCCGTGCCGCTCTCGATCACGCTGCGCAGGAGCGAGACCATGACGTACGCGGTCTCGGGTCGGATGGATTGTCTGAACTCCGGCGCTGGATTGGGCTCGCTGCCGAAGGCGGTCACCAATCGCGGTTCGCCATATTGCCCGGCCGAGGCAAAGGTAGCGTAGGCGTTGCCCAGCGCGATGGGGGTGACGGTTGCGGTACCGAGGGCGAGGGAGAGATCTAGCTGTTCCGCGGGAGGCAAGTCGAGGCCCGCAAGCGTGGCCATCTCACGCACGGACAGGACGCCGACATCGGAGAGTAGCTTGATGGCGACGGTATTGATGGAGTCGGCCAGGGCCACGCGCAGGCGCACGGGTCCACGGAAATGGTTCTTCTCGTGATTCTGCGGCTTCCACAGCCTGAAGACCTCGGGGCTGTCGTTGACCACCGAGGCCGCGGTGTACTTCTTGGAGTCGATGGCTGCGGCGTAGATGAAGGGTTTGAAGGCCGAGCCGGGTTGCCGGTGGGCGCGCTGGCTGCGGTCGAAGCCGCCCAGGCGATAGCCGTAGCCACCCACCAGGGCCAGGATGTCTCGCCGCGCTGGATCCATCACCACCATGGCGGCCTGGGGGCCGGACTCGAGGGCCAAGGCGGGGTTGCCCGAGCTGTCACGCTTGCGCTCTGGCGCCAGGCGCACGCGCACCACGTCGCCGGGCCGAAAGCGATCGGCCAGAGGCGGCTTGCTTCCTTGGTTGTACCGGGGTTCCTGCGCGAGATCGACGACGCCCACGCCATTGCCGAGGAATACCGTCAACTTCACATCCTTCGCATGATCGCCGCTCTTGTCGACTTTCTCGACGATGCCGTTGACCTTGTCGTTCTCGGTCAGCGGCTTTCTGCGCTCGGCCGTCAGGTCGCCACGCTTGCGGTCGAGGGATCGGCCGCTCAGGTGGGCGAGGGGACCACGAAAGTTGTGGCGTTGATCGAGCTCCTCGAGGCCGTGCTCGAGGGCGGCGCGCGCCAGCGCCTGCAATTTGGAGTCGATGGTGGTCTTGACCTCGATGCCCAGGTTCGCGAGCTTTCCGGCACCGAAGCGCTCGTCGAGTTGCTTGCGCACCGAATCCACGGCCTCGGGCGCCAGCGCCGGCTGCGACGAGCCCTCGGGAATCACCGCGATGGGCGCGGCCGCGATCCGCTTGGCCACGTCGTCGTAGATGTAGTCGAGCTTGACCATCTGCCCGAGCACGTAGGTTTGCCGCTGCTTGGCCGCCTCGGGATGCTTGTAGGGCGAGAGCCGCTCGGGCGATTGCACCAGCCCCGCCAGAAGAGCGGCCTCTCCCACGTCCACATCGGAGATCGACTTGCCGAAGAAGTAGCGCGCGGCCTCCTCCACACCGTAGCGACCGTGCCCGAAATACATCTGGTTGAGGTAGATGGCGAGCACTTCCTCCTTGGAAAAGCGCTGCGACAGCCGGCGCGCCAGGATGATCTCCTGCACCTTGCGCCTCATGCTCTTCTCCGGGCTGAGCAGCAGCTGCTTGACCACCTGCTGTGTGATGGTGGAGGCGCCCTGGGCAAACTTGCGGCGAAGGACATTCTCGACGAAGGCGCGTGCCATGCCTTTGTAGTCGATACCCTCGTGCTCGAAGTATTCGGCGTCCTCGGCGGCGAGCAGCGCCTTGATCATCATCTTGGGGATCTTGTCGTAGGGAACCACCGTGCGGTGGACGGCGCCAATCTCGCCGATGGGCTTGCCCTCGCGGTCGAGCACCTTGATGATCTGTTCCGGACGGTAATCGCCGATGCCGCCCAGGCTGGGCAGGCTGGGATCGTTGCCGTAGTAGTAGAAGATTCCCACCAGTCCGCCCACCGCAACGAGCACGGGCAGGAGCAGCACGAAGGCCACGATCAACAGCCGGAAGAGCCACGAATGCTTGCCCTTCTTCTTGCGGCGCGGTCGCGATTCGTTGCCGTCGGTTGGGGACATGGTGGCTACTTGTCTTCGGGCTTGTCTTCGGCCTTGTCTTCGGGCTTGTCTTCCGCCTCGGGCTCAGGCTCGGGTTCGTGCCTGGCCGTGATCTTGCGTACCCAGTCCACACACTGTTTCTCGGTCATGCTCATCTCGGTCTTGTCGAACAACAGCGTTGAAGCCATGGCGGTCGTGAGCTCCTCGTCGTTGAGTCTTCCCCGTTCATGCATTCTGCTCAAGATTCTGCGCAGATATTTCTCCCATTGGGGGGACAGGGCGCCGCGGCAGTACTGGACGTAGCGCCGTTTGGGGCTGGGCAGGATCGAGGAGAAGAAGGCGGCCTCGAGTGGGGTCAAATCGGCCGCGCTCTTGCCGAAGTAGTGCCTCGCCGCCGCGCCGATACCGTAAAGACGTGGGCCGAACTCGATGGCGTTGAAGTAGAGCTCGAGGATTCGCTCTTTGCTCAGGATCTGCTCGACATACCAAACCAAAAACAGCTCCTGGAACTTGCGCGACAGCGTCTTTTCGCTGTTGAGCAGGACGTTCTTCACCATCTGCATGGTGATGGACGAGGCGCCTAGCCGGAAGCCGCCGCCCGCAAGGTTGCGGCGAAGCGCGGTCTTGAATTGGGACGTGACCCAGCCGCGGTGCCTGAAGAAGCCCGAATCCTCGGTGGTCATGATGGCGGCGATGAGGTAGGGCGAAATCTTGTCGTAGGGCACGAAGTCCGGGTTGTCGGGTCCGATGGAGAAGCTGAGCTTCTCGTCGTCCTTGCCCCCCATGGGTGGTGGCGGCACATCCACGCTCTGCTCGACCGAAGCGGGGCCGGTCAGGGCCAGTACCTCGGCTGGAGCCTTCAGCACCTGGCAACCATCGATGCCCACCTTGCCGCCAAGATCGAGCGCATCCAAGTTGGCGAAGTCCACGGAGGCGTGGATCTCGGCCCCGAAGAAACCTTGCAGGGCGAATCCTTGGAGCTTGGGCACCAGCGGCGCCGGGAGGCTGCCCAGGATCTTCGCGCAGGGCGTGCGTGGCACGCTCAAGGTGAGGTCGATCTTGGGCACCACCTTGAGCTCGCGCCCGTTCTTGAACTTGAAGACACCTTCGGGGACCTCGATCGATCCGATCAGACGCACGAGGAGGCTGCCGATGGTGCCTTCGAGGTAGCCCAATTCCAGACGCCGCTTGTCGCGGTCGACGGTGGCGTCGAAGCGCAGGGTGAAGGTCGCATCCTCCACCGGCTCGGAGGCCAGCTTCGGATGCGAGATGGATAGCCCATCCACGTCGAGCCTTCCCGAAAGTGCCACGCGTCTGCCGGCGAAGCGGGCCTCGATGGCGGCGTCGATCTCGGTATCCTCCGGATCGAGGATGGAGGCGGGCAAGACTTCGGCAATCCGGTCGAGGGAGAAGCGCTCGGCGCGCAGCGCTATTTGCCCGTCGACGCTCGACCAGTCCATCGCCGGTTTCACCTTGCCCGTCGCGGTCCACAGCGAACGTTTGGCGCCCGCGTAGCTGCCGGTGAAGAGCACGTCCACGGCATCTTCGCCTTGCTGGGTAGGTCGCAGGCTGCCAGTGATTCCGGTCAGTGGCAGATGGGGCAGCAGGCGCACCTGGCCTTCCTTGACCGCTATCTTGGGGAAGCCGTGCGGTCGCATGCCGGACAGTGGGCCTTCCACGGTCACCGCTTCCGCGCCGAACGAGGGTGCGTTCTCGTGGCTTTCGAGCCTGCCTTCGACGTCGGTGGCCGAGATGGAAAAGCGTCGCGAGGGTTCCCATCTTGCGTCGAAACCGGCAACTGTGAGGACGAGATCGGACTTGGCGTCGTCGAGATTGAGGCTCCCTTGCTTGACCACGACCACCGGGTACGACGTGGATGCCGGCCTGTCGCCCGTCGCGCGGATGGAAGGCTTGCGCAGGTGATCGAGCAGAGTGCTGGTGTTGTCTTGGGGACCGCCGCGATGGACCTCCGCGCGCGGCGAGAACAAGGTCAGGGTGCCAGATCCCCATGCCGCTTGGAACGGCACGTCGGCCCTGGCGATGGACAAGAGCGGTCCCGACTTGGGCTCGATGGTCAGATTCCAGATAGTAAGCGAAGTCCAGCCGGCGCGCGCCTTGCGGTAGGTGACCTCGACCCCCAGCTTTTCCGAGAGCTTCGAGGCGACCAGCCGCCCGCCAAGTGCGCCGCAGGAGAAGGGATAGATCGCCGCGATAATGGCGCACGCCACCAAACCCCAGACTCGCTTGTCGAGGAGGATGCGGTGAATGGGTGAGCGTGTCGCGACTCCGGGCAGCATGGCCAAGAGGCGCCATTGTACCCAGACTCCATCGGGGTGCTACCCGCTGTTTTGTCCGAAGGCCCGTTTGTCTAGGCCGCAAGGGCCAAGGCCAGGGGCTCGCGAAGCTCGCTGGCCAGCCTGTTGCGAGCGTGGTGGAGACGGGACATCACTGTGCCGATGGGGCACGAGATGATTTCGGCCATTTCCTCGTAGGAGCAATCCTCGAACTCACGCAGGAGCACGGCCTGACGGTGCGCGGTGGGAAGAGCGGCGACCGCTAGGCGAACCAAGTTCTCAATCTCGCGACTCCCCAGCTCGGATTCCGGAGTTTCGTGGCTGGACGGCTCGACCGCGGCGCCCCCCACGTCGTCCTGCTGCTCGACCCTTTCGGCCGCTTCGACTCGGCCGGCGCTCTTGCGCATGAGATCCAGGCTGGCGTTGGTCACGATACGGTGGACCCAGGTCGAAAAGGACGAGCGGCCCTCGAAGGACTGCAGCGAGCGCCAAATCTTGACGAAGGCATCTTGGACGGCGTCCTCTGCATCATCTGCGTTGTGCAGAACCCGCAGGGCGGCCGACAGCGCCCTCGGTCGCTGGCTGGCCAGGAGCTGGTCGAAAGCCGTGGCATCACCCGCCTTGGCGGCCGCCACCAGTCGGTCGATCGCCCCCACGGGCTCGGCGGCTGCAACGACTCGATGCGCCAAACTTGGTGAGCCGCACTTCTGGGTTGAGAAACAGGTGGGCGCAAATGCAACCACCTCATGTGGCACTTCTGCATACTCTTCCACGCAGGTTCCCGAGTTACGGCCAGTTAGCATGGCGGAAACTTCCTTTTGCAATCCCCAGACCGTCACTGACTGAACCTATGATCAGGTTTCCTGGCGCCACCCGTCCACATCGGTGGTCCTTCCGGGCGTGCCATCGTCCGGCGCTATACTCCGTGAGCCGATGACCGACAGCGAGCGCATTCACTCCTTCCTGCGCCGTGCGCGCAGCCGCGCTCTGCTCGAAACGGGCATTCGCATCGGTGCCTATGGCCTCGCGCTCTTGTTCCTGACTCTCCTTGGATTTGCGCTCATTGCGCTGGTGGCTGGACCGGCCGCGTCCTGGCCCTATGTCGCCGCGGCTGCCATCGTCGCGTGCGTCGCCGGCGCCGTGGCTCTCGGTTTCCTGCGTCCCTCACGCGCCTACGCCGAGCCGGCGGCGCTCGCCCGTATGGTGGGCCAGCATCACCCGCCATTGGCCAGCGATCTCCTCTCCGCCGTGGAATTGGAGACTGCGCAAAGCGGGGTTGGCGGCGCCTCGCCGGAGATGACCCGGGCGTTCTGGGCAAGCGTGGCGGATGCCACCTCCCCACTGCTGGTCGACGACCTCATCCCGCTTCGTCGCGCCGTGCGCGCGGTGTTCGTCGCTGTGCTCATGCTGGTGGCCATGCTGGCCGGCATCTTCGTCTTTCCCACGGCGCTCGGTCGCGGCCTACGCACGCTCTTTCACACCCCGACCCTCTTCGAGGGAGCGAGGGTGGCGCACGAGCCGCTGGTGGGGGACGTGCGCATCACCTACGAATATCCTGCATACACCGGTTTGCCCCGGCAGGTAGTCGAGAACTCGACGGGGGATATCCATGCTGTTCGCGGTACCCGCGTGCAGCTCGAGATGCGTCCGCTGCACTCGGCCCGGCGCGCGCGTCTGCTCCTGGGTGACGATGGCCTCGCGGGCCTGGTCGCGGCCGAGCTCGACCACGGCAAACTGCGAACCTCGCTCGCGATGTCCGAGAGCGGCTCGTACCGCGTGTGGCTTCAGCCCTTCTTGGGGCGACCGCTGCGCGAGGAGATCGCCCATCGCATCGTCGTCGAAAGCGATCAACCGCCCGAGGTCGACATCGTCGGGCCGGCGGATCGGCTCGAGCTGAGCGCGCCCAGGCCGGTCGAAGTCGCCTACCACGGCCGAGATGATTTCGGCCTATCCGAGCTGGCCCTGGTCTACCGGGTGAACGACGGTCCCGAGCAGCGCATCTTGCTCAAGAACGCCCAGGGTGCACGCGAGGCGCACGGCACCACCACCTTCGAACCGGCCTCGGCCATGCTGACCCCTGGCGCGCAGGTCGCCTACCGCATCGAGGCCAAGGATCGCGACGAGATCTCCGGTAGCAAGGCCGGTGTTTCGCGCACCCTGTACCTGGTCATCGCCAACCCGCGAGGGGATCTGGAAGAGCACATCGAGCGCGAGCACGAGCTGCTGGAAGGGATGATCGGCTCGCTCGGCGATCGCATCGAGATCGAACACCCGGGCAGAATCACCACGGTAGCCGAGCGAATTGCCCGTTTGCGCGAGGTGCATGATGTGGAACAGGCCCATCTGGCGGATGTGGGGCGCTTCGTCGAAAAGTCACGTCGCGGTGGCGACGCGGGCAAGTTGCACACAAGCCCACTTCAGACCTCCGTGATTCGCCTGGGCAGGCTCATGCGAGCCGAAGAGGAGTTGTTGTCGCGCTCCTCGAACAAGGCCGAATCCTTGGCTTCCGCACGCTGGGCACGCATCAACGCGGACGCGCCCCGCCACACCGCCGAATTGGAGAAGGCCGTGCTCGCGCTCGACGACCTCATCGGTCGACAGCGCCTCGACGATCTGGCAGGCATCGGCAAGGATTTGGTGGCGGCTCACCAGCGGCTGAAGGAACTGCTCGATCGCTACAAGGCGACCGGCGACGAGCAACTGCGCCGGCAGATCGAACGCGAGGTGCGCGAGCTGCGCGGCCGCATCGCGGAGCTGGCACGCAAGATAGCCGAGGTGAAGACACGCAACGAGGTCAGCGCCGAATGGATGAACATGCCCGACACGCGCAAGGCCATGGAAGAAGCTGCGCGGCTCGACTCCTTGCTCGCCAAGGGAGATGCGCGATCCCTGCAAGAAGCATTGGCGGAACTGGGCGACTCGCTCGCCTCGCTGCGCGACCTGCTCGACAGCAATGCCGGGGACTACGGCGAGGCGCGCTTCCCGCAGGAGAGCCGCGCGCTCGCCGAATTGTCACGCAAGATCGGCGATCTGGAGGGTGACCAGCGCCGCATCGCTGACGAGAGCCGTGGCCTGGCCAAGGAGGTCGATGGCGAGATCTCACGGCGCGTGGAAGCGCAAGAAGGTGAGTTCTTGGCCAAGGCCAAGCAGAAGCTCGATCAGATCCAGCGCAGGATGTCGGGTGCGCCGCCACGCGAGTTGGGCAGCTCCGCAGAGGCTGCGAGCGAGGCTGTGCGTGAAAATGTCGGCCAGCTCCGCCGCCTTCTGCCGGCCAAGGAATGGAGCGAGGCCCAGCGAGAAGCCGAGCGCATGGCGGATGGACTGGGGCACTTGCAGCACCTGACCGGCCGGCTGCGTGCCTTGGGGCGGATGTCATCGTCGGCGCTGGCCAGCTACGACGGGCAGGTGGGGGAAGCCGCCGGCCTGGCGCGCGAGCTCGCGGCGGATCTGGGGCAGGTGGTCCCGCGGGGTGGCGACGTGATGTCCTCCGAGCAGCGTTCGCGCGCTCGCAACCTCGGACAGCGGCAAGAAGGAATCGAGGAGCGCACGCGCGGGCTGTCCAGCGACCTTGGCAACCGCGACGATTCGGTACCGGGCGCCGAGCAGGCTGCGGAGCAGCTGGAGGAGATCGCGGGACAAATGCGTCGGACGGGCAAGGACTTGCAGGAAGGCTCGGCCCACGAGGGTGCCGGCCGCGCCAACGAAGTGGCGGAGAGGTTGGCTCAATTGCGTCGGAACATGGGCCGCAGGCCCAGTGCGGGGTCGCGGCCAAGCCGGGAACCCGTGCGCATTCCCGACGCAGACGCCACCAAGGCGCCACGTGAGTGGCGCCAGGAGCTCATGGAAGCCATGCGCGAGAAGGCGCCCGAGAAATTCCGCGACGAGGTTCGCCACTACTACGAGGAGTTGGTGCGATGAAAGTGGCGCCGTTGCTGCTGGCCCTGCTGGTCTTTCCCGTGCCGCTTGCCGCCGCCACGGAAAGCCCGAGCGTCGAGCGCTTGTACTCCGAATGGCGATTCGAAGCGGCCGATCGCGCGCTGGCTGCACTGGCCAAGGCGCACCCCGCCGAGCCCGGAACACTGGCGGCCAAGGCCTACGAACGATTCCTCGCAGGGGACTTTCGCGCCGCAGTTGCCGAGTACCAGGCGGCCATCGAACACAGCGCCGCCCCGCCGGGCATCAAGGAGCACCTCCTACTCGCGCAGGCGTCGGCCGACGTGATCCATGGCTACCTCGAACAACGCTCGGCGCACTTCGTGTTTCGTTTCCCCGCCGAGGACAGGGTGCTCGCCGACTACGGCCTCGAAACGCTCGAAGCCACCACGGCCGCGCTGGGCAGCGACCTCGGCTTTACACCTTCTCGGCCCATCGCCGTCGACATCTTGCGCGGTAGCCGTGAGTTGGCCGACATGACCACGCTGACCGAGGACGAGATCGAACGAACGGGAACGGTCGCGGTGTCCAAATGGAGCCGTATCATGCTCACCAGTCCCCGCGCCATGCGGCTCGGGTACGAGTGGCAGGATAGTCTGTCGCACGAGATGGTCCACTATGCCGTCGCGGCCCTGACCCACGATCGCGCGCCGGTGTGGCTGCAGGAAGGAATGGCCAAATTCCTCGAACGCCGCTGGCGCGCGCCGGCCGGCCTGGCGCTCAACCCGACGACGCAGCATTTCCTGGCCAAGGCCCTGGCCAGCGGAAAGCTCATCGGCTTCGATGCCATGCACCCGTCCATGGCGAAGCTACCGCGTTCCGAGGACGCCACCCTGGCCTTCGCCGAGGTCACCACCGCCATCGCCTGCCTGTTTGCCCGGGGCAACACCGCGGCCCTGCGCGAGGTGCTGACCTCCGTGCGCGAGGGCGGCGACGCTCGCGCGGCGGTGGCGCGCGCCTACGGTGGCACCGGCCTCTGGCGCGATTTCGAACGGGCCTGGCGCCAGTTCATGGCGGGACTGCACTACAACACCGTGCCCGGTCTCGAGCCCATCTTGCCAAAATACAAGAAGCCGGCCGCTGGCACGCCCAGCGCGCCGAGCGAGGATGAGGCCTCGTCGAGCACCGGCGAAGCGAACCGCTTCCTGCGCCTGGGGAACATGATGCTCTTGCGCAACCGGCTGCGGCCGGCCAGTGTCGAGTACGAAAAAGGCCATCGGCTCGCGGGAAGCTCGCACTGGATCTTCGCGGTCAAGCTGGGCCGGACCTACCTTGCGCTGGGGGAGGGCGAGTTGGCGAGCAAGGTCATAGGCCCGGCCGAGCTGACCTATCCGGAGCTGCCCTGGCCGCACCTCATAGCCGGCCAGGCCGCTCTTGCAAGGGGCGACGCTCGAGCCGCCGTGGGCTCGTTGCTGCTCTCTGTCGCCATCAACCCCTACGATCCCACCGTGCATTGCAGTTTGGCCGACGCCTACAAACGCCTGCCGGACGCGCCCGCGGACAAGAGGGCGCGCGCCGAACGTGACTGCCGCGAGGTAGCAAAGCAATAGACTGTCTGCGGCATTCGTATTGTTTGTAAGCGGCAATGCAATCTGACACGCACCTTGATTCTGCCAGATCGGGGGAATACCCTTGGGCGTTCGCGGTGGGCTACCATGCGTCCTGGACACGCGGCTTTCGACGATACTGGCTGGGGGGATGCTCCTGTCCTTCTCGCCTTTCCTGTCGAGGATGAAGCGGAGAGTCCGCGCGGGCATGACGTTGTCGTCGACGACGCCGAGGGTTTCACCGACAACGACGTCACCCCCGCGGTAGATTCCTTTCGCGAGCTCGAGCGTGCCTATTTCAGCGAGGGGCACTGGGAGGAATTGGTTTCCCTGTTCGTGGAGCGAGCCGACTCGGCGGCTGCCCCGGCGGAACGCACGCGCTGTCTTATCCGCGCGGCGCAGCTCTTCGACGCCAATCTTGGCGACGCCGATCGTGCGTTTCTCACCTTGCTGTCGGCGCTGCAGGAAGATCCGGGCAACGACGAGGTGGCTGCCGAGCTCGCGCGGCTGGCCACCGTCCACAACCGCTGGGATAGATTGCTGTCCAGCTGCACGGATCTGGTGGCTGGGGCGGACAGCGCGCCCAAGCGCGCCGAGCTCCTTGTGGTCATGGCCTTGTGGCAGCAGCGTGACCTCGGTGACCAGCCTGCGGCGGAAAGATTGCTCGAGGCCGCGATGTCCGCCGATCCCACCAACACCACGGCCCTGCGCTCGCTGGTGCTGTTGCACGGGCAGCGCGGGGACTGGCATCGCGCCGCCGCCTACCTGACCTGCGCCGCCGGCAATGCCGCGGATCCGATCGACGGCGTTGAGTTCGGGCTCGAGGCGGCGGAGATCTATCGCGACCAGCTCCACGACACGGATAGCGCGACGGTGCAGTACATGCGCGTTCTCGCGCTTTCACCCAATCACCCCAAGGCCGTCGCGGCGCTGGCCGACGGGGCCCTGGAGCGCAAGGACTGGGCGGCGGCTCTTCCACTGTTCGAAAGCATGGCCAGCGTGGCGAACCAGGCCATGGAGAGGTCGGCGTCGCTGTGGCAGAAGGCGGCTTGGTCGGCCCAGATGGCCGGCGATTTCGAGCGCGCCCGCCAGAGCTACCGCAAGGCCTATGCCACGCTACCCACGCACCTGCCGACGTTGCAGGGCTGGTCGAGGCTGGCCGTGGAACGCGGCTGGTGGCAGGACGTTGTCACCACCGTGCCGCGTCTGCTCACCCTCCGGGAGGCGGACATGCCCGGGGAAGAGCGCGCGAGCCTCCTGCTCTCCCTGGGCAATGCCCACGTGGCCATGCGCGATTTCGAAGAAGGCGTTGCGGCCTTCATGCGGGCGCTGCAGCTGGCGCCCGATCTCCCGGGCGTGCGCCGGGCGCTGGCCAGGGCCACGGAGCAGATGGAGGGGCGCGGGGCGACCAACGCCAGCGCCTTGGTCGAACAATACCGCACCCTGCTGCGCGGCCAGCTCGGCACTGACGAGCGCTTCGACATCGTGTGCAAGATCGGCCGCCTTCAGCGTGAGGAGCTGGCCGATCTGCCGGCGGCGCTCGGCACCTTCCTGCAGGCGGCGGAGATGCGCCCGGACGACGTGGGCGTGCTGCACGAGCTGGTCGAGTTGCACACCCAGAATCGCCACTGGTCGCGTGCCGTGGATGTGCTCGAGCGGCTGGTGTCGCTGACTTCTGGACGGGAGAAGGTCTGCTACCTGGTGGCCCTGGCCAGCATTCTCAATTCCGAGCTCGATGCCCCGGGCGAAGCAGTGGCGATCTACGACCGGGCACTCGACGAGGATCCTGCGGATCGGCGTGCCTTCGAGCGCATCGAGCACATCCTCGCCGGGCGTCAACAGTGGCGCGAGCTGACCCGGGCCTACCGGCGCATGATCAAGCGCTTGGGCGCGAACCCACCGCCCGACCAGCGACCCTGGCTGCTCGGCCTGTGGCGCGCGCTGGCCGATGTTTGCCGGCGCCACCTGCGCGATCACGCGGCGGCGACCGCCGCCTACGAGGTCTGCGTTTCTCTGGCTCCCGAGGACGATCGTCAGCGAACGGCCCTGGCCGAGATCTACGAAGCGCGAGGTCGCGGGGGCTTCACCCAGGCTGTGGCGGCACGCGAGCACTTGCTCACCCGAGCCGCCAACGCGGACGCGGCGGCGGAGCAGATCCGGGCGCTGGCCAGGCTCTACGGCAAATACGAGCAATACGATCAGGTGTTCTGCGCCAGCGCCGCGCTGTGTGCCCTGACCAAGGCGGATGTCCGCGAGCGCGACTTCTATGAAGTCAACGCCCCACGAGGTGTGGCGATGGCCCGCACGGTGCTCACCGAGAAGCAGTGGCAGGCCCGCCTGTGTCCCTCGCTGCAGAACCAGAGGATCGCGCAGGTGCTGGCCGCGGTCGCCCCCGGCCTCATCACCGCGCGTGCCAAGGACCCCTCGGCCTACGGTCTCGAGCGCAAACATCGGGCGAAGATCGAGGGCGATCCCTCCTTTGTCTCGCGCCTGATCATGTACGCCAGCAAGTTGCTCGGGATTCCCGTCCCGGTGGTCTACGTGCCGCCCACCGCCTCGGGCGAGGTCGAACTGGTGGTGTTGCTCGACGGCAGCAAGCCCGTGCCCGCGCTGGTGCTGGGCCGCGATCTGGTGGCTGGGCGTACGCAACCCGAAGTGACCTTCCTGTTGACCAAGAAACTGGTCGGCCTGCGTGCCGACCACTTCCTGCTGTGGCCGCAACTCGTGCCAAGCCAAACCGAGCTGCAGGTGATCTTCGCCGCGGCCATGCGCCTGGTGCAGCCGAAGTTCGACATGGGCGGCGCCGATCCCTCGGCGGTGCGCAAGTACGTCGCCTTCTTCCATCGGGTTTTGCCCGAGGCGCAGATGGAGCGCGTCGCCAGCGCGGTGGCGCCACTTGTCGCCAACCCGGGCCGCATCGACATGGCCGCCTGGGTCGCGGACTCGGACGCCGTGGCCAACCGCGCGGGGCTGCTTCTGTGCGGCGATCTGGTGGCTGGCGCGCGCGAGATCGTGCGAGATGCGCGCGCGCACCACACGCGTCCCGAAGGGGCGATCCTCGATCTCGTGCGCTGGGGCATGTCGTCCGACTACCTCGATCTGCGCGCCCGCCTCGGCCTAGCGCTGGTCGCGGACAATCCCAAGGCGCCGCCCGTGGCCCACTCGTTCGCGGAGCTGGGCGGAATGTTCGATCGGGGTTTGGTGCGCGGGTAGGGCCCGCCAGCAGTCACGATCGCAAACGGAGCCGCGCGCTGCTGCGCGCAGACGCGGCCGCCGGGCGATTTAGTTGGCGATCGAGTCACACTGCGGTCATAGTGTGCCGCAGTTGTCCCTGCCTTCGTATTCCGCGAAGCGCGCCGGAACCGGTTGGCTTTCTGTCTGAACGGTTTTTTGCACGGACTGCCGTTCACACACCCGATTCCTCGACCGGACTTTCTGCGGAGGCGCAACCCGAGGATCGGGATAGCTCCGAGGTTCCCTTC
>Ga0210133_1000265_pt1 | contig 20479 bp, 18 predicted proteins | sample Joice_ThreeSqC_D_2_FD_184874 | JGI IMG/M metagenome (GOLD analysis project Ga0210133, IMG submission 184874) | Wetland microbial communities from San Francisco Bay, California, USA, that impact long-term carbon sequestration - Joice_ThreeSqC_D1... | ecosystem: Environmental > Aquatic > Marine >...
CATAATTTGTTAATGGATTTTTATAACGCCCGACGAGAATCTCGAAAGCTTTTTCATCATTACTCTTCTGGAATTCTGCAATCAGTTCTTCATCGGAAAGAGCGTTAAGATTTTTATCCATTAACCGGTTTTATACTCTTAGTGTGTGATTTTTGTTTCCCATCGTACACAAATTAATTAAAAAACGTGAAATAGAGAAAAATGCCCCTTTTCTATCAGGAGATTATCTCGGATAGCAGAATAGTAATAATGTTTTTTTGATCTATAGAGGTCGTTTTAATAGAAAGATCTGCTTTCAGAAGAGCACGAAAAACATTTGCCAGGTCGGAATCGGAGTAGGCAGCTCTCGTTTGCTGATAATCTTTATAATAAAATTGGTGTGTCCCGACAATCCTCGCAGCCTGTGCAACCGGCATATTTATTTTGCTCAGTTCACCGATACGTGAAATACCGATAAAATATCTTGTAAGCATCGAAACTATGAGAATCAGATCGTTACCGCCATCCAGGAGGTTAAACCCGATTTCAAAAGCTTTATCTTTTTGCCTTTTACCAACTGCATTTTGTAGATCGAATATGGTGTATTGTTTTAGTTTTGTTGAAAGTGCATTAATCTGGTTGAATGTAATTTCATTTTCGTCGTTCATAAACGTTATGATCTTCTCTAACTGACCTTCAAGCATACCCCGGCTTTCACCGGAAATGTCGATCAGTAATTGCGCATTTTCTTCAGAGATGTTTTTCTTCTTAGTCTCAACATGCTTAATTAGCCATTTGAGAAGGTTCTTTCCTTTCAGTTCTTTTGCTTCGAAGATGAAATTATTCTTGCTTAAGGATTTAAACGGTTCGGAATCAAGGTTTGATACTTGCCCGTCATGAAGAAAAACAAGAATCGTAAAATCAATTGGTGATTGTGAATACTCTTTTAATAGCTTCTTGTCTTTTACTTTTTCAAACTGCCGGAATATTATAAGCTTCTTTTCCGAACCAAACGGAAAAGCGGATGCAAAATCAAGTGCCTCACTTAACGATCTGCTGTCGCCGTAAAAAGTTTCTTTATCGAAGTCGGAGGTGATGAACGGTGCAGCGGCAGATTCTATAGTTTTAAGAGTACTCTGCAAAAGAAAATAGTCTTCGCCAAACAAATAATATATAGGCAGCAGATTTCCTTTTTGAATACCGGGAATAATATCTAACACTGAAGGTGCTTTACTCTTTGCCATCTTGCGCTTTTAATTTTTCAAATTTTCTTGCGTTTAAAATAAAGAATGCCAATCCACCCCAGACTATTCCCAAAACTACTATCATTGTTATGATTGCTGTTATACTCATTTTAATTTTTACCACGAAGACACTTAGAGCACTAAGAATCACTAAGTGAATTTATCCTTTTTCTTTTAATGTTTTGTTTACCAAATATTTATTAATACCTATAAAGAAAGCAAGCACGATTATCCATTGTAAAATCGCTGTTCCTGCATTTTCCCTGTGAAAAGGATTCCACCATTCCGTGTCCCAGGAAACAGAAGAAATCAGCCACCACAAAATAAGCACAACTACCTGTAAAGGTATCAAAAACCCTATAACATAATTATACCACTTGCCTATTTTTATATCGCTTCCGAAGCCATTAATTATTTCCGTTCTAAATTTATTTATTCCGTATCGCCAGATAGCAAAGGCTATAAATGCCCCGCTTAAGATTAATGCAACTCCCCAAACCCAATCCTGATTTACGAGAAAATCTATATCAAGAGCAGATGGAATTCCAAGTAAAAATCCGAACACTGCAATTATAGCGATAGAACGATTCCTGGTAAAACCAAAATCTATAAATGTTCTGGTTGAAAGTTCTACCATAGAAATCAATGAAGTAAATGCGGCAAAAAATAATCCCAGGAAAAAGATTGAAGCGAAAAAAAGATTAACAGCTCCGCTGCCGGTAATTTTATTGAATAACAATGGAAGATAAATAAATGTAAGTCCCGTGTTCGCCGGACCAGATTGTGTTACCTGGTTCATTGCATCTACAGAGCTTAACGCAAAAACAGTAGAGAAAATTGTTATGCCTGCAAGAAGAGAAACAGTATTATTTCCAAACCCGATGAGAGCAGCGTTTAAAGAAATATCTTCTCTCTTTTTCATGTAAACTGCATAAGCAAGAATCAATCCCCAGCCTGCCCCGGTATCCCACGCATTTTGTGTAAGTGCGTTAAGCCAGACTTTGTAATCGAGAATTACATTTATATCCGGTGTAAAAAAATATTTTATCCCTTCAAATGCATTTGGAAGTGTTATAGCCCGAAAGAAAAGAATGAATAAAATAATTATTAATGCAGGGACTAAAATTTTTGTAACTTTTTCAATTCCTCTTGTAACACCTTTAAGAACTATAAAAGCAACAAATGAAATCGATATAAAATGAAACAACAAGGGTTCGTAACTACCGGAAAATTGATTCCAGTAACCGAGATAATCTTTCACTTCAAAAAGATCGCCGGAAACTGCAGAGAAGAAATAACGCAAACACCATCCGGTTACAACCGAATAGTAAAACATAATTGCAGTTGAAACAAAAACAATGAACGCTCCCATCCAGCCGTATTTGCCTCCGGCAGTTTTTGAGATCGCGCCAATTGGACCCATCCTTGTGGATTTACCAAGAGCAAATTCTGCAATGATTAAGGGAACAGACCAGATGAGAAGAAAAATTACCCACGGAATAAGAAATGAACCTCCCCCGTTCTGAGCTACGATCCTTGAGAAACGCCAGATGTTTCCCGTACCAACAGCTATCCCGATTGTAGCAATTATTAATGCCCACCGGGATGAGAAGAATTCTTGTTTCAAGCCTCTCCCCAACCCTCTCCAAAGGAGAGGGCTTTATTAAATTTTTGTTCCTTTAGAAAGATCTTTATCTCCTAAAATTTATTTTTCTGATTTAGCTCTCTTTTCAATGGTTACTTCTTCCATAACTACAGGAGTAACAGGTTTATCGCCAGGTCCTGTTTTAGTTTTTCCGATGCTGTAAACTACATCCATTCCGCCGATAACTTTTCCAAAAATTGTGTGATGATTATTCAACCAGGAAGTTGCAACGGTAGTAATGAAAAACTGGCTTCCGTTTGTATTTGGTCCTGCATTAGCCATAGCCAGTATTCCCGGTCCATCAAATGTTAAGGTTGGATCGAACTCATCTGCAAATGCGCTGCCCCACAAACTTTCACCGCCTCTTCCTGTTCCGGTAGGATCGCCGCCCTGAATCATAAAGTTATCTATCACGCGATGAAATATCACACCTTTGTAATAACCTTTGTTTGCCAGACCGACAAAATTTTCTACAGTCTTAGGTGCTTTATCCGGGAATAATTCAATCTCAATTGTTCCCATATTTGTTTTAATAACAGCTACAGTTGTTGAATCACTCATAACCCGGGTCTCTTTCATATTATTTTCAGATTGTTTTGGTTCCTGTTTCGAGCAGGCTGTGAAGCCCGCAAAATTTATTAGCAGAAACAGAAAGGATAAAAGTATTGCTTTCATATTGTCTCCTTATGGTTGAATTAATTTAGTTAGGATAAAAACAAGAATTGCTAATCCAAGAATAATCCTGTAATAGATAAAAATAAATGTCGAGTGTTTCTTTAAATACTTAATAAGAAAATCGATAGCAAGATAACCGCTTATTGCTGCAGCGGCTGTTGCTGCAACAAGATTGATCATCATAGACGCATCGAGATATTTCATAGCGCCGTAAAGCTCTAATAATCCGCTTGCAAGAACGGAAGGAATACTGAGCAGAAAAGAATAACGAGCTGCGTCTGATCTTTTCAATCCTACAAACAAACCACCGGTAATTGTTGTGCCCGAACGCGAAGCCCCGGGGATCAATGCAAATGCCTGTGCGATACCTATTATAAGAGTATCTTTTATTGTTAAGTCCTTCATTTCTCTTTTATGATCGGCAACTTTTTCTGCAATTGTTAAAATGATAGCAAATAAAATAAGACTTCCTGAAATCACGTAAAGATTTTTTGTAAGAGCACCTTCAATAATATCTTTAAAGCTTAATCCGATTATCACAATCGGAATAGTACCAACTGCAATCAGCCATCCTAATTTAGAATTATGGCTTTGATCTTTGTATTTCAATCTTAACTTAAGATTATCGCGTAAGAACTCGGATGTAATCAGAACAATATCTTTGCTGAAATAAATTAATATCGAAAGCAAAGTGCCAAGCTGAATTACGGCAATGAACGCAGTCCAGTGTTCGGGATGATCTGATGAGATGACATTCATCAATTTTCCAACAAGGGTAAGATGTGCCGTGCTGCTGATCGGAAGAAATTCCGATAACCCCTGAACTATTCCGAGAATGATCGCTTCGATTATGCTCAATTATTTTCTCCGATAATGTAAGTAATTCCCAATCTTATCCCGGTTAAAAATGTATTAAAATTAACATTTTGTTGATCGATATTATTATAAAGATAAGTCCCGTTATTATCCGGTTCGCCGTTGATATCATAACGAATTTCCGCACCTATATTTGCATAAACACTTCCACCCAGTAAAGTGTTTGCTTCTATTCTTCCAATAAGTCCGTAACCGATTGAATTATAAGATTCAGTTCCTTTTATAGAAATCGATTCATCTACAAAAACTAAGCGTATCCCGGCTCCCCCGCCAAATTTAAAATTATATCCTTGCCCGCTGATTACGTAAAATGCCAAAAGTGAAGGCATAAAATTATTATAGGATAAATCATATTTCCCGTTTATGTCGTTAGAAGTATATGAATAAATCTGGTAAGCTGCTTCAACAGACATTAAAAATTCCGGGCTCAAATACATTCCCCCTTCTCCGGCAAATATCACCGCAGAAACAAAACTCCCGAGTTGTGCATCCGAAGCAAAATTCTGATTTATATAATCCTGCATTGATGGCACGCTTAAAAAATTAATTCCCATCACTGCTTTCACTTCGCCCTGTGCAAAGGCAATATTACCAAAAAATAGAAGAATAATTAGAACAGTTATTTTTTTCATTATTTATCCGCGTTATTTTCCACAGCTTTAAATATGTTATTATCCTTTCTGTTCTGAACAAAAAAGATGATCAGGGCTGTGAAGATAAATAAAATGTAAGATATAATATGAGTTAAAAATGCATACGCCACGCTTACCGTTTCGCCGAACCCGAATAACAAAACCAGCGTAGATTTTGCCAGCGTATGATACGAACCTGTGGCTCCGGGCGTTGGAATAACAACACCGATTGCAGCAATGCTCATCAAAACCCAGCCCATCTGGAATGTTACCGGCTGAATTTCATTCATCGATAATGTGAAAAATCCAATGTACGAACTGGCGGCGTAAATGAGCAGAAGAATGATAGTAAGCAGGATCGTAAGAAAATAATTTTTCGCTCCTTTTAGACTTGAGAATCCCTCCGTTAACATTTCAAAAATATAAGCAAGCTTATGTGCATACTTTTCAGAAATCTTACTGAAAAGCTTAATGATGATCCCGTAAAATTTTTCTTTATATCTAACTGTTAGATAAATAATTATCAGGATACCGAACATTAAAATCCCGGAAAGATATAATGTCGATTCCAGCCACGGGAAAATTTCATACAAGCTTTCTCTCCATACATAAGCAGAAATCAGAACTGCAAATCCAAGCGAAATGATATCGATAACCCTTTCAACAATTACAGTCCCCAGCATAGACGACCGTGATAATTTTTCCCATTTGCCGATCATAACCGCCCGCGTTATTTCGCCGAGCTTCGGTGTAACACAATTAATCCCGTATCCAATCATAAGTGAACCGAATAAATGTTTAAACGATGCATCCGGTTTTACCGAGTGAAGTATCACCTTCCAACGCAAAGTTCTAACTATGTGTCCGGCATAAAATGAAATAATAAAAACTGCTATCCAGAAGATAGAGGCATGCGATGTAAGATTTAGCACTTCCCCAAAATTAACATCATAAAAAGCGATGTATAAAAATATAACGGCGAGTACAATCGATATCCCGTAATTTAAGAAAGCTTTAAACACGGATCGCCTTTTTATTTCATCTGAGGTCAATAACTTTGCTTCCTTCCGGCGGGACGAATGAAAATCCTGAATCTGCTAAGTTCTGGTTCAGACTGTAATTTGAAAAGTCTATTTCCGTTTTGCCAGACATGGGATCATCAATTACAACCTTACTGATAAGATCATCTTTGTTAAGCCACAAATCGATGCTGTTGAAATTATAGTCGTAGCTGTTTGGAATCAAGGTAAGGATTCTTTCCCCGTTTTCAGTTCTTGAGCTTACGTCACAGTGCGATGGAAATTTATAAACTATCTCATCGATTGAAAAAACACCGGGATCGGTATCATCGTAATTTGTTATGATGACTTTATTCTCTTTCTTGTTATAGCTCCAGGATGTTTGTCCATCGCTAACAATCGTTATCGAATTTAAATTTATTCTCAGTTTATTTGTCTTTTTATAAAACAACATTCCGCTTTGCAAAGTTTTGCCGTTTGTCTTTTGAACAAACTCTGCAGATAGGTCTTCAATGGTATCGAATTTTGAACGAAGTTGTTCAAGCAAATTTTTTCCATCCGGCTGCGAAGAAGTTATTCCTGCGAAGGCGAAGATTAAACAAATTATGATTAATATGTGTTTTTTCATTTTGATTTTTGACTGCTAAAATTTATAGATCGAATTTATGAACTGTTAAAACAGTTGAAAAGTAATTTCCTTTCCTATTCTCACCGGGATTAATCCCGGTGAGAACGAAATTAAAATTAAAAATCACAACCGTTTTAACGGTTTTAAAAACGTAATAATATTTACAACGCCCTCAAAAGAGTTTCAAGCTGCTCTTCATTTTCTATTAACACCTGCCTTGCTTTGCTTCCATCATTAGGACCAACTATCCCTGCTTCTTCAAGTTGGTCAACAATACGGGCTGCTCGAGAGTATCCTAATTTTAATCTTCTCTGCAAAAGTGACACCGATCCCTGTTGATGACGAACGATTACATGTGCAGCATCTTCAAACATTGGATCCATATCCATAAGAAAACTGCCGGATTTTGAATTTTTCTTTTCATAAATAGAAGGCAGAAAATATGGTTTTGAATATCCTTCCTGTGAATAAATATAACCTGTTATCTTTTCAACTTCGTCCGTTGAGATAAAAGCATTTTGCATACGGATCGGTTTAGGTGAACCCGTTGGCAAGAAAAGCATATCGCCTTTGCCGAGTAATTGTTCCGCACCGTTCATATCGAGAATTGTTCGCGAATCGATTTTTGTTGCAACCTGGTATGCAATCCTCGAACTGAAGTTAGCTTTTATAACACCTGTAATTACATTAACAGAAGGACGCTGGGTAGCGAGAATTAAATGTATGCCTACTGCGCGCGCTAACTGTGCAAGTCTTGTAATCGGTTCTTCTACTTCTTTACCGGCGGTTATCATAAGATCAGCCAGCTCATCCACGATGATGATCAGATATGGAAGCTGATGATGTTTTATCGATTCAGTATCGTGCGGTCTGGTTTTAGGATTTGTTACTTTCTTGTTGTAATCGACTATATTTCTAACTCCTGCTTTTGCCAGCTTATCGTATCTTTTTTCCATTTCCATTTCAACGGATTTAAGAACGATCACAGCATTTTGAGGTACCGTAATAATTTCTTCATCAAGATCGGGTGAAACAGCGAGATAATGTTTTCTTAGTTTATTGTAGAAAGATAGTTCGATTTTTTTTGGATCAACAAGAACGAATTTAACCTCCGATGGATGTTTTGAATAAAGCAAGCTGCTTATAATCATATTTATCCCAACACTTTTTCCCGATCCTGTTGAACCGGCAATTAACAGGTGTGGCATTTGAGATAAATCAGTTTTAAAAACATCACCACTAATTGTTTTTCCTATTGCGATAGGCAATTCCTCTTTTGCTTCACGAATTTTACCAAGAACCGAACGTGCATTTACCAGCGAAGCTTTTGCGTTCGGTATCTCTACACCTATCGCACCTTTGCCGGGTATCGGCGCAATAATTCTTATTCCTCTTGCAGCTAATGCAAGAGCTATATCATTTTCCAATCCAACTATACGGCTTATTTTAACTCCGGGTGCAGGAACAATTTCATACAGTGTTACTACGGGTCCGGGAGTAACGGAGATATCTTTTATTTCAATATCGAACAGTTTTAATTTTTCTTTTAGTAGTTCTGCGTTTCTCTTCAGCTCTTCTTCGGCAACCTGGAAGTCATCTTCCACAGTAGTATCGAGCAGATCTATCCCTGCCATTTTATAATTAATTTGTTCTTCCCACGGATCCGGTAATTTGCTGTTATCACTTTCTTCGATTTTTCTAAGAGGCACTTCACCGGTTTTTCCAAGATCGACTTTTTTTCTTTCATCATCGAGCATTTTATTTTCTGCCGGAACAGAAGGTGTATCATCTTTACGAACAATCCTAATATTTGTTTTAACTTCCTCTTCATTCATTAAATCTTCAGCTGTAAGCTCAGGGACTTTTTCTTTTTTCTTTTTACCTGAACGAAGCCTCTTAATTTTCTCAAGGTTTGAATTTTCTTCATCGTCTATCTCCGATTCGTCATATCCAGAAGATTCAGCCTGATGACCTGAGAGCATTAAATTCTTCAGATAAGAAAAAACTTTTTCGATTTTAATATCAAATGCAAAAATTAACAGGACAACCATCGAGGAAACTAAAAGCAGTATGCTTACTATTCCACCGAGTATGTTGCTGAGCTTCATTCCGATATAATAGCCGACAATGCCGGAAAGCTCGAAGCTGCCTTCGAAAATATTGTAATTGTATCTCAGCACACCGAAGAAAGCTGCGACGAGGAGTCCGCTTATCAGGAGGAAGTTTGAAGCATGGATCAAAAGCCTCATGGAAACTTTTTTGAATAATGATAATCCCCAAATAAAAATGAGAACCGGGAAGATTAATGAAAAATATCCTATAATTGATTTGATAAAGAAGTTTGCAAAGTTTGCGCCGAGTATTCCTCCCCAGTTAAAAATTTCATCGGTAGATAATCCTGTTGAAAACAATCCTGTTAAATTCGCTTCGTCTCTGCGGTCGTAAGAGATAATGCTAAGCAGAAGAAAAAAAGAAAACAACCCGAGGAATATGCCGAGAATCTTTTTCTTCTTGTCAGAAGAAATGCTGAAATAGTTTTCGCTGTCGTTCTTCTTTGTTTTAATATTTGCTTTTCGTTTAACAGCCATCCTTGGTTATTATTTTATTTTTGTTTGGACTGTTTTCACATCGTGCTTTGATCAAGCAGTTTAAGTGTATTTCCATCAAATGAAGGAATGTTTTTTGTAATGTTGTACCGGCTACAATATTCAATGTCTTTCTTAAATCCGTTTTGAATCAGTCTTTTTCCGTGTTCCGTGTTTTCCAGCATTTCAAGTATATTTTCACCGAATTTCTCATACAACGCCATAGCAGCCCTCGATGAATCGGAAATTTTTGCAGAACGATTGAGCCGTTTTGTTCTTGCGATCAGCATACCGGCACAAACCGTATCCTCAAGTGAAAAGAAATTGTTATGACCGGCACAAAGAATTTCAACATCTTTATCGAGTTCCGCAAGATGCTGCGCCATCCCGAGCAAATTATTAAATGAACAAACAAATAATTCTCTCGAAAATTTTGCCCTTGCTACCGCTTTCGATCCGTTGGTAGTGTAAAGGATTATGGTTTTATTTTCTACAGCATTTCTTGAATACTCAAACGGCGAATTGCCAAGTGCGAATCCTTCAATTCGTTTTGTGTTTCTTTCTCCGCCGATTAGTGTTTGCCCGCCAAACATACCCCCTGAGATTTTAACTGCGAACTCGACTGTTCCAACCGGGATAACTTCCCGCGCACCATTCGAAAGTGCTGCGATAATAGTTGTAGATGCCCGAAGCACATCTATCACTACCGTAGTTTTCTGAGCAAAATAAAGCTCATCGGCATTGAGCGGAGAGAACAATACATTAAGTTTCATAAACAGTTTTTTTAGATTTACTTTTTAATAAACGGAGGTTTAATAACTACTGCCGGAATTTCTTTACCTCTTATTAAAAAATTCACTTTCGTTCCTTCCGGTGTAAATTCTTTATTCACATAACCAAGTGCAATCGGCTTTTCCAGAACAGGGCTAACTGTGCCGCTTGTTATCGAACCGACTTTTTTTCCATCAACTGTTATATCGTAACCATGCCTCGGAAATGATTTTTCTTCGGATGTCATTGCAACAAGTTTTTTCTTAACGCCGTCTGCTTTTATTTTTATTATTGAATCACGTCCGATAAAACTTCCCTTATCAATTTTTGTGATCCAGCCAAGCCCGGCTTCAATCGGATTGGTTGTTTGATCGATATCATTACCATAAAGACAAAAACACATTTCCATTCTTAATGAATCGCGTGCAGCCAAACCAACCGGCTGAATATCGAACTCTTTACCGGCATCAAAAATTGCATTCCAAACATTTTCAGCTACTTCCTCGGAACCGGTAAAATATAACTCGTATCCGGGCTCTCCGGTATAACCTGTTCGCGAAATCAGCATTTCTGTTCCGGCAATCGTCCCTTTTTTAAAATGATAATATTCGAGATCGGGATCGCTGTCTAATAATTTTTGAACAACTGCTTTTGAATCAGGTCCTTGAATAGCCAGCAAAGAATATTCATCGCTCAGATTATTTATCTCAACATCGAAATCATTATTCTCGTTCATCCAGTTAAAATCTTTTTCTAAGTTCGATGCATTTACAACAAGCAGATATTCATTAGCAGCTAAATTATAAACCAGAAGATCATCCACTATTCCGCCGTCTTCATAACACATTGCGGAATACTGAACTTTACCCGGAAGCAATTTTGAAACATCGTTTATTGTGATGTGTTGAACAAATTCAAACGCTCTTTTGCCGGTAATAAAAATTTCGCCCATGTGGGAAACATCAAAAACCCCTACGGAATTTCTTACAGCTTTATGCTCTGCAATTATGGATGAGTATTGTATCGGCATTTCATAACCCGCAAACTCAACCATTTTTGCACCGAGGTTTTTATGTACTTTATTAAACCGGGTGAATTTCATTTCTAATTATTATTTGTAATCAGATTAATGATTTTATTTTTTATCCGTCAGTTTTTTCCAGTCGCTTAAAAACTTTGCCAGCCCGTTATCTGTTAATGGATGATTGAATAATTTATCAATTACTGCAAAAGGCATAGTGCAAACATCGGCTCCCATCAAAGATGCTTCAACCAAATGAAGCGGATGACGAATGCTTGCTACAAGCACTTCTGTTTGATAATCATAATTCCTGTATATCTGAACGATCTGGGCTATCAAATCCATTCCGTTTATACTGATATCATCGAGTCTTCCAACAAAAGGACTGATATAAGTAGCGCCGGCTTTTGCTGCCAGCAATGCCTGCGATGGTGAAAAGCAAAGTGTTACATTTGTTTTAATTTTTTCTTCGGTAAAAGTTTTAACAGCTTTTAATCCTTCTTTAATCAAAGGAACTTTTACGACAATGTTTTTATGAATTTTTGCGAATTCACGTCCTTCTTTAAGAATGCCATCGTAATCAGTTGCAACCACTTCGGCACTAACCGGTCCATCTACAATTTTTAAAATTTCATCCAATAATTTTCTGAAATCTTTACCTTCTTTATAAACTAACGATGGATTGGTTGTGACGCCGTCTAATATCCCAAGTGCTGCGGCTTCTTTAATTTCGTCAATGTTCGCAGTGTCTATGAAAAACTTCATGATTTACCTCCGCTGAATAATATATTATATAATTCTTTATTTAAAATTTAATCAATTAATTTTGTTAACTCTTCCCCGGATTTGGCTGATATAAATTGAAAGTTACCGGGCGGAATTTTTTCATCCTCTTCCAATTTTAATCGTGTTAAATATCTGAACTGCAACTTTGTTAAAAATTTAATTTTTCCGTCTTTTAGCTTTGCGGCTGTAGCGGGATGACATCTAACAATTAAACTCCGTGCATTAGAACTCTTCTTTAATTTTTTCAACAGCGATTCTATATCATATATTAAATGAGACTCTTTTGAAACCAACCCTGTTCCCTGGCAAACCGGACAGGTATCTTTCATTGCCTGCATTATGTTTTGCCGTATTCGCTGTCTTGTTATCTGCACCAAACCAAAATCAGACATGGGCAGCACAGAAACTTTCGCACGGTCTTTACGGAATTCTTTTTTCAGTTCATCAAAAATTTTCTTGCGGTTTTTATCTTCTTCAAGATCGATAAAATCAATCACTATTATTCCGCCGATATCTCTCAAACGCATTTGTCTTGTGATTTCTCTTGCAGCCTCGAGATCGGTTTTTAATGAATTTTGTTCTTGCTCTTTACTCTTTGCGTACCTGCCGCTGTTTACATCGATTACAACCATTGCTTCGGTATGTTCGATAACTAAATAACCACCGCTCGGCAATGGTACTTTCCTTCCGATTAAAGTATTTATTTGCTGTTCGATATTAAAATCATCAAATATAGAATTGCCGGATCTATAAAGTTCAACTTTATCAGAAAGAGAGGGATGAACAAGCTTTACATAGTTTTTAATTTCCCTGTATAATTTTTTAGAGTCGATAAACACTTTGGTTATATCGGAATTAAAAAGATCCCGTATTACGCTCGATGTCGTGTTAAGATCCTGGTGAATCAATGCCGGCGGTTCTTCCTCTTGTGCAGATTCTTTTACCTGTGCCCAGGTTTTTACGAGCAGGTTTAAATCATCTTTTAACGCTTCTTCAGTTTGGTTTTTAGCAACCGTTCGAATTATCAATCCGTAATTTTCCGGTAGAATGCTTCTTGCAACAGAACGTAATCTTCTTCTTTCCTTATAGTCGGTTAATCTTTTTGATACCCCGATTTTATTATCGTAAGGAAGAAGAACACAAAATCGTCCAGGCAAAGAAACAGAAGAAGTAACACGAACACCTTTGTTCTTTACCGGCTCTTTTGTTATCTGTACAATTATTTCCTGTCCTTTATGAAGCTTTGGAACACTAAATTCACGTGGTCTGTCATAGGATGAGTTGGAGTTATATTCCCCAGTCCCATTATTATTTTTTTCATCATCGTCAACATCGGGAATTTCTTCACCAAGCATTTCCTGAAGCTGATGAGTTCTTTCACCGATATCCGAGAAATGAAGGAAGCCGTCATGCTTCATCCCTATATCTATAAAAGCGGCTCTTATGCCGGGCAGAACACGTGCGACTCTGCCAAGATAGATATCCCCCACCATTCTCCTGTTTTCGGGATAGTCAACAAAAAAGTCTACTAAATTTCCATCTTCCGTAATGGCTACGCGCGTTTGCGTAGAAGTAGAGTTTATAATAATTTCTTTTACCATAGAATGAAAACTCTTCTAATGAAATTTTAAATTTCATTTTAAAATCATAGTGATCCGTATTCTCATTGCCTTGAGTTTTCAAAAACAAAATCGGCAACGTGATTAATACAAACTGAAATAATATGATGTACATATTAATCATTAATACGAATCGTTAATTAATAAATTTAAATACTTAAAAAACTTTTACATCGGAAAAACAAATCGGGATAATTCAGGAAGCGGTTAAAATCCGCTTCTTATTTTTGTTCCGATTTTGCTTTTTCATTTAAAAGTTCCTTCCTGCTGAGGGAGTACTTACCGTTCTCTACTTTCAACAGTTTAACAGTAACTTTATCGCCCGGTTTAAAATAATCCGATACCTTATCGACACGCTTATTGTCGATCTGAGAAATATGCAGCAATCCTTCCTTGCCGGGAAGAATTTCCACGAAGGCACCAAAATCCATAAGCTTGGTTATTACGCCTTCATAAATTTCACCCACTTCGGGTGTTGCCGTTAGTTTTTTGATATACTCTTTACACCTGGTTGCATTTTCCTTGTTAGGAGATGCAATGTTTATTGTACCGTCGTCTTCAATATTAATATCAACACCAAACAACCTTTGCATTCCCTGGATTGTTTTGCCGCCGGGACCGATTATAAGACCGATCTGGTCTGTTTCTACATGCATTGTAATTAATCTTGGAGCGTAGGTGGACAGTTGCTCTCTCGGCTGTTGAATTGCTTCGTTCATTTTAGAAAGGATGTGCATTCTACCTTCATTAGCCTGGTGTAATGCTTTCTCCATTATTTCAAATGAGATTCCCTGGATTTTAATATCCATTTGAAATGCAGTTATACCATCGGAAGTGCCGGCAACTTTAAAATCCATATCGCCAAGATGATCTTCGTTTCCGAGTATGTCCGAAAGGATAGCAAATTTATCGCCTTCTTTTACGAGACCCATTGCAATACCCGAAACAGCCTTTTTAACAGGAACACCAGCATCCATCATTGCAAGCGAGCCCGCACAAACTGTTGCCATAGATGAGGAACCATTCGATTCAAGTATATCCGAGATAACACGAACTGTGTAAGGAAAATCACTCTCCTGCGGGAATACTATTTTCAATGCGCGCTCGGCAAGATTACCATGACCGATTTCTCTTCTTCCAACCCCCGTCATCCTGCCTACTTCTCCAACGCTGAACGGAGGAAAATTATAATGAAGCATGAATTTCTTTTTATATTCTTCGGAAAGACCATCTATTATTTGTTCATCGCTTTTTGTACCCAATGTAACAGTGGTAAGACTTTGTGTTTCTCCGCGCGTAAATAATGCGGAACCATGTGTTCTCGGAAGCAAACCCAGATCGATACTTATAGGTCTCACCTGTGTTGTGTTTCTTCCATCCAATCTTATTCCTTCGTTTAAGATTCTCTCACGCATCATATCTTTTTCCATATCGTGCAAGATCTCGCCGATAACTTTTTCCTGCTCCGGGTATTTTTCAGCTAAGGCGGCATTTACTTCATCGAGAATTTTTTTATTCTCGGCAGATCGTTCTTCTTTTGCAAGAACGGAAGCTACTACCTGTTTTTGTTTTCCCTGTGCAAGTGAATAAACTTCATCCTTCAAAGCCTGATCGATTTCTTTCGGTTTAACTTCCCACTTGGTTTTTCCAACTGCTTCTCTTAATTCATTTTGAAGATCAACTATTTTTTTGATCTCTACCTGCGCAAATTTCAAAGCACTTAGAAGATCGTTTTCACTAACTTCGTGCGATTCACCTTCAACCATCATTATTGAATCCGCTGTGCCGGCAACAACTAATTCAAGATCACTTAGTTTTACCTGGCTTTCTGTTGGATTAGCAATGAACTCTCCATCAACACGACCAATACGAATTTCAGCAATCGGTCCGTCGAATGGAACATCTGAAATTGCCAATGCTGCCGAAGCGCCCACGGCACCAAGTACATCGGGATTATTGTCGCCATCGTACGAAAGAACAAATGCAATTATTTGAGTTTCGTTGTTAAAGTCTTTGGGGAAAAGCGGACGAAGCGGTCTATCTATCAATCTTGCACTGAGAATTTCTTTTTCAGTCGGTCTTCCTTCGCGTTTAATAAATCCACCGGGAAATTTTCCCGCGGCGGAAGTTTTCTCCCTGTATTCAACCTGAAGAGGAAAGAAGTCCTGACCTTCTTTTGCTTCGCTTTGTGCAACAGCAGTTACTAAAACCATAGTATCACCCAGCCTCACCATAACCGCACCGTTCGCCTGTTTGGCAAATCTGCCAGTTTCAAGCGAAAGAACTTTTCCGCCTATTTCAACTTCTTTTTGTACTAACATTTATAAAATCCTTATTTTCTGATATTCAATTCTTTAATTACAGTTCTATACCTTTCGATATCTTTTCCCGAAAGATAATCTAGTAGTCTTCTTCTTCTACCGACCATCATCATTAATCCTCTTCTTGAATGATGATCCTTTTTGTGTTTATCGAAATGACTTGTAAGATCGTTTATCCTTTTGGTAAGCAGCGCAATCTGTACTTCGGATTTACCGGAATCTTTTTCGTTTGCACCGAACTTTTTCACAATCTCAAGCTTTTCCTCTTTAGTCATTTTATTTTTCCTTTAATTAGTTGTACGATATAATCCCAGAACCAACCGGAATTAATTATTTTAACTTGTTTAAAATTTCATAACCTATTTTTTTATCGATGTTCATTCTTTCAATCAACTCATCGGCGGAAGAAAATTTTTGTTCTCCTCTTATCCGCTCTACAACTTTTACCGTCATTTCTTTACCATAAATGTCTTCGTTAAAATCAAAGATATAAACTTCGGATACGAGTTCGCCTTCTTCGTAAAATGTAGGTCTTCTACCGATGCTTAAAAGTCCAATATGTTTTTGATCATCAACAAATAATTCTACCGCATAAATTCCGATTCCCGGCAGCAACTTTTCTTCGCTTTCGGATTTTAGATTTGCAGTTGGAAATCCAAGCTCTCTTCCTCTTCCATCACCTTTAACAACTTTGCCGGAAAAAGAGAAATAACGACCGAGATATTTATTTACGTTTCCAATTTCACCGGCTTCCAATGCTTTACGAATCAATGAACTATTAACCCCGGTGTCATCTATTTTATATTCAGGAACCACAGTTACATTAAATCCTGCTCTTTTACCTTTATCAATTAAAAAATCTATATCGCCGCCTCTTCCTTTTCCAAAATGATGATCGTGACCAATTATTATTTCTTTTGCACCAATTGTTCGAGTAATTATTTTATCAATAAATTCATCAGGACTTAATTGCGAAAATTCTTTCGTAAAGTTGATAATCAAAAGATTTTGTACACCAAGCAATTCAAGCAATGCAGCTTTTTCTGCTGGTGTATTCAAAAGCTTTAATTGATTATCGCCGGAAATAACTTTTCGCGGATGCGGGTAAAAAGTGATTACGAAACTTCTTCCTCTCTGTTCTGCAGCTTTCTTAATAACCTCGTCGATAATCTTCTTATGCCCGATGTGGACCCCGTCAAAGGTTCCCAGCGTTACTACACTATTTTCATCATATTTAACTTCTGTTAAATCCCGATAAATTCTCATTCTGTATTACATAGAAATAAATCTGGTAAATATACCTTTTTTTAGCTGAAAAATAAATTTTATTAATAAAGTTCACTCTTATTCTGAACGGTAAATTTGTCAGTGAAATCTCTCAAATTCAGCGCATTTTCAACTTTATAATCTCCAATTGCTATTCTTCTAAGCGAACTTAAAACTCCGCCGCAATTCAAAACATCGCCAAAATCATTTGCCAACACACGAATGTAGGTTCCTTTTGAACAATCGACCTCAAAATGGATTTCAGGCATATCGATTTTTGTGATCTCGAATCTTGAAATATGTACGGTTCTCGGTTTTCTTTTTATGGTTTTGCCTTTACGGGCAAGTTCATAAAGTTTTTTACCGCCAACTTTCAAGGCTGAGTACATCGGCGGAACCTGGCTGATATCTCCAAGAAACTTATCCCTGGTTTTGAGAATAATTTCATCGGTTAGCTCAGATGGAATGTCTTTCGATTCCATTTCTGTTTCAGTATCCATCGAGGGCGATGTTTTTCCAAGAAGTATTATTCCGGTATAAGACTTTTGCATTCCAAGAAAATCGGTCATCAGCTTTGTATTCTTTCCGGTTAGAATAATGAGAAGCCCGGTTGCCATCGGATCCAGCGTTCCGGTATGACCAACACGTTTAACTTTAATTGCTTTCTTAATTGAATGGACAACCTTGAAGGAAGTAAATTTTAACGGCTTATCAATAAGGATCGATTCTCCGGCAGAAAAATCCAAGCCGGAAAAATCAGTTGTTTGATTTGTTATCATCCTCCCGGTGTATTTTTTCTATGAGATTTTCAATTTTCTCAACGTAATCAAGCCTGTCATCTAAGAAAAATTTTAATTCCGGTGTAAACTTCAAACTTATCCGGTGAGAAAGCTCGCTTCTTATAAACTTTATTTTGTTTTCGATTCTATCAAGAACAAGTTCACGTTTCTCTTTTTCGAATACAGAAAAATATATTTTGGCTTGCTTAAGATCGGGACTGACTTTAACCTGGGTAATAGTTAAAAAACCAATTTCAGGATCGCGGATCTTCTGAAGGAAAATTAAGCTTACTTCTTCCTTTATAACTCTTTCAACTTTATCTAATCTGTGAGACGACATTACTTCAACCGGGTCTTTAATAAATATTATTGGATTATCCGCTTATCAGGCAAGAGTTTTTTTCGTTTCAATAATTTTGTAAGCTTCTATTATATCACCAACTTTTATATCATTATAACCCTTAACGTTCAAACCGCATTCATATCCGGCATCAACATCTCTTACATCGTCTTTAAATCTTCTGAGATTTCCGATTTCACCTTCATGAATTACAATTCCTTCTCGGATCAACCTGATCTTATCGTTCCGGGTAATTTTACCTTCCTGAACATAACATCCTGCAATCGTTCCCGATTTTGGAACTTTGAATGTATCTCTTATTTCGAGTGTTGCAACCACTTGTTCAGAAAGAAGAGGCGACAATAATCCTTCAAGCGCGGATTTCACTTCGTTTATTGCATCGTAAATTACATTGTAAATTCTTATATCCACTGCTTCATTTTCAGCAAGCTTACGGGCATTTAAATTTGGTCTAACATGGAACCCGATGATAATTGCATTTGATGCTGCCGCAAGAAGAACATCGCTTTCGGAAATTCCGCCGATACCTTTATGAATAACACGAATCACAACCTCTTCGGTAGATAGCTTCATCAATGAATCGGACAGTGCTTCGACTGATCCATCGACATCACCTTTAACAATTAATGGCAATTCTTTCACGCCGCCAATGCTGATCTGTTTTGCAACTTCGTCCAATGTTAAACGATGAATCTGTTTCTGATCCTGCTCTCTTTTCAATCTTTGTCTCTTCAAACCGACTTCTCTTGCAACTCTGTCTGATTCTACAACAACAAAAGTATCTCCCGATTGAGGCGAACCTTCAAATCCTAAAACCTGAACAGGTGTGGATGGTGTTGCTTTAAAAACCTTTTGTCCTCTTTCGTCAAACATTGCCCTTACTTTGCCCTGGTAAATTCCGGCAACAAAAGGATCGCCAATTTTAAGAGTTCCTTTTTGCACAAGAGTGGTTGCGGAAATTCCTCTGCCTTTATCGAGCTGGGATTCAACAATTACACCGCGTGCATGACGTTCCGGGTTTGCTTTCAGATCGAGCATTTCAGCTTCCAAAGCAATTGTCTCCAGGAAACGATCGATGTTTACGCCAGTCTTGGCAGAAATTTCAACACATTGATATTTACCACCCCAGTCTTCAACCAGAATTTTTCTATCTGCTAATTGCTGTTTAATCTTATCTATGTTGGCACCGGGCTTATCAATTTTATTTATGGCGATTACAACAGGAACAGCGGCAGCAAGTGCATGATCGATTGCTTCAACAGTTTGAGGCATCACTGCATCATCAGCAGCAATAATTAATACAACGATATCCGTTAACTTGGCACCTCTGGCTCGCATTGCCGTAAAAGCTTCATGACCGGGTGTGTCGAGAAAAGTGATTTCTTTATTTTCACCGACTAAAACTTTATAAGCTCCGATATGCTGGGTTATTCCGCCTGCTTCACCTGCTACAACATTTGTTCTTCTGATATAATCCAATAAAGAAGTTTTACCATGATCTACGTGCCCCATAATTGTTACAACGGGAGGTCTTGGCTTTAATGTTTCAGAATCATCCGCGGTATCCTCTAAAGCTTCTGCGGTATATTCTTCCTGAAGTTCTATTTCAAAACCAAACTCGTCAGCCACTAAAGTAAGTGTTTCAAGATCAAGCCGTTGATTAATTGAGACCATTAAACCGAGCTCAATACATTTTGTAATAACTTCTCCAACCGGAACATTCATCAGGTTTGCAAGCTCGTTAACTGCAATGTATTCGTTAACCTTAAGCTTATTCTGATCAAGGGATCTTTGTTCAAGAATTTCTTCTTCTTTTAACTCACGCTCTTTACGTTTTTTCTTTCTTGCGTTTGCTCTACCGGCAACAGTCGTATCATCCATGCTTAGCAGCGTTTTCCTTATCGCTTCTTTAACTTCACGCTGATCGATCTCGAATTTCTTAATTTTCTTTCTCTTCTTGGCAACAGGAGAATCCTCAACTTCAGCTTCGCCTGCTTTTTTCTTTGATCTTCTTCTTTTCTTCTTTTTCTTTACTTCACCATCTTCATCTTCTTTGTCTGTTTCTGCTTTTGGCTTTTTAGTATCTCCCAGTTCCATTTTGCCGACAACTTTTAAACCTTTGGGTTTCGCCGGTGTTAAATTATCTTTTTTGGCTTCAGGTTTTGTTTCGGTTTCATCAGCTTTTTCTGTTATCGGGGCTGCTTCCGCTTTAACTGTATCTGTTTCTACCTGAACATCTACTATTTTTATTTCTACCGGTTCCGAAGCTTCT
>Ga0210133_1000266_pt1 | contig 20396 bp, 16 predicted proteins | sample Joice_ThreeSqC_D_2_FD_184874 | JGI IMG/M metagenome (GOLD analysis project Ga0210133, IMG submission 184874) | Wetland microbial communities from San Francisco Bay, California, USA, that impact long-term carbon sequestration - Joice_ThreeSqC_D1... | ecosystem: Environmental > Aquatic > Marine >...
CGGGGACGACGCGGTTCTCATCGGGAGATCCGGCGGGCAGGCCATCCGGGCCGATGATCTGGCCAGATGGTCGGGGACCATCAGCTACGAGATCCTGTGCGGTATCTCGAAACGCGTCCCGCGAATCTACCGCGGCGGAGAGGCACGATGACCGCGCCGTCCGCGCCACCGCCTGCGGGGAACGCTCCACCCGGGCTCGCCCCACAGCGAGGTTTTCGACCTCTTGCCGCCGTCGGTCGCGCGTTTGCTCCCCTGCCGGGGGCAATCGCGCTTTTCGGCGAGCACGTCATGCTCCTCTCTCGCGCCTCAATCTGGTTGTTCCGGCGCCCGTTCCGTCCTCGTCTCTTCTTCGATCAGATGGAATTCGTCGGTGTGGGCTCGCTGCCTATCATCATGCTGGTCGGGTTCTTCACCGGAGCGGTCACTGCCTTGCAGGCGATCTTGGCGCTTTCGCTCTTTCAGCAGCAGCGCTACGTCGGTTTCGGGGTCGGGGTGTCGCTGGCCCGCGAGCTTGCTCCGGTTTTCACCGCGCTGATGATCACGGCGCGCGCCGGCTCGGGCATGGCCACCGAGCTGGCCTCCATGCGCATCACCGAGCAGGTGGATGCATTGACCACGTTTGCGGTCAATCCCGTGCAGTACCTGGTCACCCCTCGGCTGGTAGCTTCCGCGCTGATGCTGCCGGTGATGAGCATGGTCTTCAACGTGGTCGGACTCGTGGGAATGTACGTCGTGGCCATCGTTTCCTACCAGATCGATCTTGGCCAGGTGCTGGCCCTCTTTCGCTGGGGCGTCGATCCCATCGACTACATGCAGGGCTTGATCAAGGCCTTCTTCTTCGGGATCACCATGGCCACCTGCGCTTGCTACCAAGGCATGAACGTCCGCGGCGGCGCCAAGGAAGTCGGTTTGGCGACCACGCGCGCCGTGGTCTCCACCTCGGTGACGGTGCTGGTGCTCGACTATTTTCTCATCCAGATCATGAACGTCTTCTTCCCCTACGGCGGTGCGTAGATGACGGAAGATCTCACGCGACGCGACGAACGCTGGCAGATCCGCATTCGAGACCTGCACAAGTCATTCGGCGCCCAACACGTGCTGCGTGGGGTGAACCTGGACATCGAGCGCGGCAAGATCAACATCATCATCGGCGGCTCCGGTCAGGGCAAGTCGGTGTTCATGAAGCACCTCATGGGTCTGCTGGCCCCGGATCGTGGTCACATCTTCGTCGACGGCCAGGACATCATCGGCCTGGGGGACGTGGCCATCGCCAAGATCCAGCGCAAGTTCGGCATGGTGTTTCAGTACGCCGCGCTCTTCGATTCGCTCAACGTGGTGGAGAACATCGCCTTTCCTCTGCTCGAACGCTACCGCTTGCCCCGTAAGGAAGTGATGGAACGCGTACGCGAGTTGCTCACGCGTCTCGACTTGGCCCGGGTGCCCGGCGTCGAGCAGAAGTTCCCAGCCGAGCTTTCCGGTGGTATGCGAAAGCGGGTAGGTTTGGCGCGAGCACTTATCGACCGGCCGCAGATTCTGCTCTACGATGAGCCCACGACCGGGCTCGACCCCATCGCAACCAAAAATGTCGACGAAATGATCAGGCGCACCGCAGACGACTTCGGCGTCACCTCCGTGGTCATTTCGCATGACATGGCCTCGACCTTCCGCATCGCGGATCGCGTTGCGATGCTGTACGAGGGTGTCATCGTGGCCAACGGCGATCGCCGCGAGATCATGGCGGCGCCGCACCCGGTGCTCAAGGAATTCGTCGAGACCTCGGGCGCGGTCAGCCTGAGCGGAGGGCCATCGTGAGGCGAAGCTTCGCCGCATTGACCGTGGGCGTAATGACCCTGGCGGTGTTCGTAGTGTCCTACCTTCTCGTCACCTACACGAGCGAGCACATCGGGGGCGACAAGGGCTATCGCGTCTTTGCCCGGTTCCACAACGCCCTCGGCATCTACGAGAAGACGCGCGTGCTGTCCGCCGGCTTGCGCGTTGGGCAGGTCGAGGAGCGCGTGCTCGACCAGGAATCCGGCAAGGCCAAGGTATTCATCCGCATCGACCCCAACATTCGCCTGTACGAAGACGCTTCGATCGGCAAGAAGTCGGCCTCGCTGCTCGGCGAGTATTACCTCGACATCGACCCGGGCACGCCCTTCGTGATGAAGGACGGCAAAAAGGTCGAGACGCCACGCCTCAAGGACGGCGACGAGATCAAGAACGTGACCGAGCCGGCGGAAGTAGGCGAGATCATGGACGCGGTGAACAGCACGCTGCCGGTGCTGAAGGCGATCCTGATGGACCTGAAGGGTCTGACCGCCGGGCCCATCAAGGACATCGCGAACAACACCAACCAGATGATCGAGCGCAACTCGGTCATCGTCGAGCGTCTGCTTGGGCGCATGGACGAGATCGCGGCGACGGTCGAGGGCGTCACCAAGTCCGAGGCCGACGACGTCAAGATCGCGCTGCGCAACGTGCGCGAGATTACCGAGGGGCTGAAGGGCCTGGTGGGCACGACCCAGGGCCAGGTTTCGGGCGCCGGCGAAGATCTGCGCTCGTCGCTCCAGAAGCTGCAGCACAGCATCGACAGCTTGGACAAGTCGCTCGACCACGTCGAGAAGATGACGGGCAAGATGGCCGAGGGCGAGGGCACGGTGGGGCATCTCATCAACGACGACACCGTGGCCCGGAACCTGGACAGCATCACCACCGACGCGAATTCGTTGCTGGGCGGTATCTCTCGCATGCAGGCGATTGTCGGGCTGCGCACCGAGTACAACTACCTGGCCAGCACTTTCAAGAACTACTTCTCGGTGACGCTGATGCCTCGCCCGGACAAGTTCTACCTCATCGAGATCGTCGACGATCCGCGCGGCTACCGGACCAAGCAAAGCGTGCAAGGCGTGGATTCGCGAACCGGGGCGTACTCGACGACGACGATCACCACGACCGAGGCGCTTCGTCTCACCTTCCAGTTCGGCAAACGCATCGGCCCCTTCGTGGGCCGCTTCGGCATCAAGGAATCGACGGGCGGGGTAGGCGCGGATCTCTATCTCTTCGACGATCGGCTGCTGTTGAGCGCGGACATCTTCGATATGCGCTCCAACCAGTATCCCCGGGCCACGGCGCGCGCCAGTCTGGCGGTGTACAAGCGCTACATCTACATCGTGGGTGGTGTCGACGATGTCTTCAACTACGTGAGGACGCAGGGAACCGCCGGGGGATTCTTCGACTGGTTCCTGGGCGCGCAGCTCGTGTTCAACGACGAGGACTTGAAGTCCCTGCTCCTGGTTGGCGGGGGCAGCGCGGCCAGTTCAGCCGGCAAATAGCGGGTGATTCCGCTTGCGGAGCTTGACGCGCGGCCAGCGCCTCCTATAGTAACGGGCCTCCTGTTTCCGGAAGGACGGCAGACGTCGCCATGCGGTACAAGACAAGAGACATCGGAGAAGGAGGTATCGACCTTCGCGTGGCGGTCAGCGAGGCCTGGCTCGCGGCCGAGTGTCCGGACTCCTCGCTAGGCATTAGCAAGGCTGGGATGTGTCTCGAAGGAAGGCTGGAGCAGGCTGGTGAGGGCTACTTGCTGCGCGGCACCTTACGCGGCGAGTTGTTGGTGCCCTGCGCGCGCTGCCTCGAGCCGGCTCCCGTCGTGGTCGATTCCCCGGTTGTCGTAACCTTCGTCGAAGCCGGTGGCCCCGACAAGGCCGATGCGGACGACGCCGAAGAAGATGTCGTTCGCTTCGAGCACGGCACCATCGATGTGGGGCGGCCTATTCGCGACGAGATCCTTCTTGCCGTGCCCATGGGTCCGGTGTGCCGACCCGATTGTGCCGGCATCTGTCCCTCGTGCGGCCGCAACCGCAACCTGACGCCCTGCGACTGCGACAAGCAGGCCTCCGAAAACTCCAAGTTCGGCGTGCTGGCAAAAATGAAGCTTCAGTAGTAACAAGACATCCACCCCATCCCGATATTCCCCCGGTGACCACGGCCCCGCGTGATGCGGGGTTTGTTCTCGAAAAAGCAAAGAGGCGAAAATGGCAGTTCAGAAGAGGCGTCAATCCAAATCACGCTCGGCAATTCGTCGGGCTCAGGTCATGAAGCAGCCCGCGCCGCACTTCGTGCCCTGTCCGCGTTGCGGTGAGCCGCGGTTGTCGCACCGGGTATGCGCGGCCTGCGGCTATTACAAGGACCGCCTTGTCGTGGAGAAGAGTGAAGAGGAGAACACCTGAGCAAGATCAGGATCGCCGTCGACGCGATGGGCTCGGAAGGGGCGCCTCGCGTCGAAGTTGATGGTGTCCTTTCCGCGGTCGCTTCGAGCGGCCTCGACGTCGTATTGGTCGGAGAGGAACCGCGGCTGCGCCAGGTGCTAGGCGAATCCGGGCCCGGCGCGCCGCTCGAACGCATCCAGATCCGGCACGCGCCGGACACGGTCGGCATGGACGAGGCGCCCGCCATCGCGTTTCGCCACAAGAAGGCCTCGTCCTTGCGGGTTTGCTTCGATCTCGCGAAGGCCGGCGAAGTCGACGCCGTGGTCTCGGCGGGAAACTCGGGCGCGCTCATGGCCGGCGCGCTCATCGTCCTCGGTCGCATCGGCGCGGTCGAGCGACCGGCCATCGCGACCACCTTTCCGACTCGCGCCGGGCAGTGCGTACTGCTCGACATGGGAGCCAACGTCGACCTGCGGCCCTCGGCATTGGCCCAGTTTGGGGTCCTCGGCGCGATTTACACGCGACTACAGCACAAGAAGGCCCGCCCGCGGGTGGGGATCCTGTCGAACGGCACCGAGGAGCAGAAAGGCACGACGCTCACGCGCGAGGCCGCCAAGCTCATGGCCCGTGCCACCAGCGCCGGGGCCTCACCCGAGTTCGAATTCCTGGGATACGTGGAGGGCCGGGATATCTTCAAGGGTACCGCAGATGTGGTGGTCACGGATGGTTTCACGGGCAATGTCCTGCTCAAAGGCTGCGAGGGCCTGGTCGAATGGATCGGAGAAGCGGTCAGGGAAGAGGTGATGCGCGGGAGCGTCCTCGAGAAGCTCGGGGCCTGGCTGATGCGGCCGGCCTTGCGCAGGTTCAAGCATCGCTCGGACTACGCCGAGACCGGTGGAGCGCCGCTCATTGGAATCGACGGTGTGGTCATTGTCTGTCACGGCGGCTCGGACGCGCGAGCCATCAAGAACGCGGTGCTCACCGCGGGCGAATACGCCACGATTGATTTTCGCAGCGAAATCAGGCGTTCGATGGAGGCACACGCGTTCTTGTGGTCGGACGCTGGGCCGCCGCCAGCCGAGGAGGCCTAGCCCCGTGAAAGCGCTCGCGGGCCGCGTCGCGGTCGTCACCGGGGCATCGCGCGGTATCGGTCGCGCCGTGGCCATGGAGCTTGCAGTCCAAGGCGCCAAGGTGGTGGTGAACTTCGAGCGCAACGAAGCGGCCGCAGGCACGACCGTCGCGACCATCACCGAAGTGGGCGGCGATGCGCTGGCCATGCGCTTCGACGTGTCGGACCCGGAGGCTGTGGATGCCGCGCTCAAGCAGGTCGTTTCCTCGGCAGGAGGAATTCACATTCTGGTGAACAACGCGGGCGTGGCCGTCAACACTTTGACCCTCGGGGCCAAGGACGCCGATTTTCGCCGCGCCCTCGACGTGAACCTTGGGGGAACCTTCAACTGCACCCGCGCGGCACTGCGCTCGCTCATGCGCGCGCCGGGAGGCGGTCGCATCGTCAATATCACCTCGGTGCTCGGCGAGGGTGGTTCGGCCGGACAGGCGCCCTACGTCGCCGCCAAGGCTGGCATCATCGGGCTGACCAAGAGCTGGGCGCGCGAATATGCCTCTCGCGGGTTGACGGTGAATGCCGTGTCGCCCGGAGTCATCGAGACCGACATGACGGCTGCGGAAATGCCCCCTTCGCGCAGGGAGGAGGTCTTGAAGACCATTCCCCTCGGCCGCATCGGCGCGCCCGCGGATGTCGCCCATGCCGTGGCCTTCCTGGCTGGTCCCGCGGCTTCGTACATCACCGGGCAGGTCGTGCGGGTGAACGGTGGGCTTTTGATGTAACCTATGCGTTCCACGACGCTCACAGTAACCGTTGTAAGAAGAGGATCCGAGAATGGCTGAGAACATCGAAGAGAAGGTCACGAAGATCGTTGCCGAGCAGTTCGAGGTGCCCGCGGAGAAGGTCACCATGAATTCCCTGTTCATGGACGACCTCAAGGCCGATTCCTTGTCTGTGGTGGAGCTCGTGCTGGCGATCGAGGAGGCCTTTGGGCTGGAGATTCCCGACGAGCACGCCGAGAAGATCAAGACCGTGGGAGACGTGGTCAACTACGTCAAGGCGCGCGCCCAGTAGAAGGTGGCGATGCCACGCAGGGTAGCTGTTACCGGCGTGGGCCTGGTCACTCCAGTCGGTGTCGGCACCGAGGAAACCTGGCAGGCGCTGCTTTCCGGTGTCTCGGGCATTGCTCCCATTTCCCGCTTTGACGCCAGCAAGTTCGCCACGCGATTTGCCGGTGAGGTGAAGGGCTTCGTTCCCACGAGGTGGATCACCGCACGCGAGGCGAAGTCGTCCATGTCGGATCCCTACGTCCAATACGCCATGGCTGCTGGAGCCATGGCTGTGCAGGACGCCGATCTCGTGATCGACGAGACTCTGGCCGAGCGCGCCGGTTGCTTCGTCGGGTCGGGCATGGGCGGGGTGACCACCATCGAAGCCACGCACCTAGCCCTGCAGAAGAAGGGCCCCCGCCACGCCTTCTCGCCCTTCTTCGTCACGCAGATGGCCATCAATCTCGCGGCCGGGCAGCTTTCGATCCGCTACGGCGCCAAGGGCCCGTGCTACAGCCAGGTATCTGCTTGCTCAAGCGGAGCCCACGCGATTGGTGACGCCTTCCGCCTCATCCAGCACGGCGAGGTCGACGTGATGATTTGCGGCGGCAGCGAGGCTGCGGTCACGCCGCTCGGCGTGGGGGGATTCGGGGCCATGCACGCCCTGTCCACGCGCAACGATGCCCCGGCCCTCGCGTGCCGACCCTTCGACCTCGATCGCGATGGTTTCGTGCTGGCCGAGGGCGCAGGCATGCTCATCCTCGAAGAGATGGAACACGCCAAGCTGCGTGGCGCAAGAATCTACGCGGAGTGCAAAGGTTACGCCGCCAACGCCGATGCCCATCACATCACGGTGCCCGCGGCGGAAGGCGAGGGCGCCCAGCGATGTATGCGCGCGGCGCTCGCGGACGCCGGACTGGACGGTACGCGGATCGATTACCTCAACGCGCACGGGACCTCGACGAAGATGAACGATGTGACCGAGACGATGGCCATCAAGAAGGTATTCGGCGACCACGCGCGCAAGCTGATGGTCAGCTCCACGAAGTCCATGACCGGGCACCTGCTGGGCGCGGCGGGCGTCATCGAGGCGGCGATTTGCGTGCTGGGGGTGGCCCGCGGACAGGTTCCACCAACCATCAACTACACGACCCCGGATCCCGAGTGCGACCTGGACTACGTGCCCAATACCGCGCGCGAGGCCAAGTTGCGAAATGCGCTCACCAACAGCTTCGGCTTCGGCGGCACCAACGCCTGTTTGATCTTCGGCCGCGAAAACCTGTAATCCGGGCTCCGTTGGCCTCCTTGCGGCGAGGGCTGAAACTCCGTGCGCTCGGGTGGCATTCTCGGGATAGACTGAGTCCGGAGCATGGCATCTGACATCTGCCCATACTGTGGCAAGCCCGCGCACGCCATGGAATCCAACTTCGACTGCCCTGGCACGTCGGACGCGAAGACGGATCCCACCGCCGCGCCGGCCGTCGGCATCACGCCGGACGCTCAGGTCCCCTCGGCGCCGACGCCCACCAGCGGATTCGCGAAGGTGGATCCGGCCCATGGCACCAAACTGTCCATGGGCACGCTGGTCGGCGAGTACCAGATCCAGGATCGTATTGGAGAGGGCGGCATGGGCACGGTGTACAGCGCCACCCACCCCATCATCGGCAAGAAGGTCGCCATCAAGGTTCTGGCTGGGCGTTTGGCCAAGAACAAGAACGCCATCCGACGTTTCGTGCTCGAGGCACGAGCCGTCAACGACATTCGCCACCCCGGGCTGGTCGACATCTTCTCGTTCGGCCAGCTCACCGACGGGCGCCATTACTACGTGATGGAATTCCTGGCGGGACGCGATCTGGGCGACGTCCTGCGAGAGCGCATTTGCCTACCCTTGGCCGAAGCCATTCCCATCTTCCTCGAGGTCGGCCACGCCCTGGTGGCCGTCCACTCGAAGGGGATCGTGCACCGTGACCTCAAGCCGGAGAACATCCTGCTGTTGTCTTCGGTCAAACCGGGGGGACAAAGGGTCAAGCTGGTGGACTTCGGTCTTGCGAAATTGGTCGAAGGCGTGCCTCAGCACATGCGGGAAGGTGCGCCCCGTACCGCCGCGGGGGTGAACGTCGGCACGCCTCACTACATGTCGCCCGAGCAGTGCCGTGGACTGAAGGTCGATGCCCGCGCGGACATCTACGCGCTTGGCGTCCTGCTCTACGAGACCCTGACCGGAAAATTGCCGTTCGACGGCGCCACGCCAGTCGACATCTGGCAGGCGCACGCGGAGAAGGCGCCCAAGCCGCCCATCGAGATTGCACCCACGGCAGTGACTCCCGCGCTCAATGCAATCATCCTGCGCCTGCTGGCCAAGCAGCCTGAGCATCGTTATCAGACTGCGGCAGAATTTTGCAGGGCGCTGGAGAACCTCACCGAGGACGGCCACAGCAAGACGACGCCGGAGCCGATGCGCGTGGGCGAGACCTACGACGAACTGGCCTCGACTCTCGAGGAGATGCCCGCGGTGCAGGGTTCCGAGGTCATTTCCACCGAGGAAGAGCGGCGCAAGGAGATTGAAGAGCTTCGCGCAAACCTCGGCCTGCACATCGAGGAACCCGCGGCGGTGGGCGAGTCGCAAGCGCAGATGAGCGCCCTGGTCATCAACTTGGGTCCGGCGGCCGGCTCGACCGATGCGCGTGGGCAGCACAAGGGGGAAAGTCACACCCTGCCGCTGTCACCTGCGGGCAAGCCCCGGGTTGCCTCGCGCCCCATCAAGGAGCGCCAGTACGTGCCACCGCTGGCAGCCCCCGTCACGCGACTGGCGCCGCCGCGGGCGCCGGAGGCTGCCGCCGTGCCCGCACCGGTCGCCCCTGCACCCCGGAGCCCCATGGTCAAAATCATTCGCATCGTGCTCGTGGTGGCGCTTGTACTGGCGGCCACCATCGTGGCCATCGCGTTCATCAAGTAGCGCGCATGGCGCTCTCGATGGCGGGGGCGCCCTTCGGAATGGCTGCCGTGAGGTTGTCGTGGCCCTCCGGTGTGACCAGCAGGGTGTCCTCGATGCGGATGCCGCGCACGTCGCGGTAGGCGGCAAGGCGCTCGCGGCGAAGGCGATCGCCAGCGCACTTCGTCCGTTCGGGGTCGTCGAGAATCGCCGGTACCTGGTAGAAGCCGGGCTCGACCGTGACGGCCATGCCGGCCACGAGGTCCCGATCCAGACGCAGGGCCCTTCTACCCGGATCGGTCGAGCGCTTGCGTCCGGGCGCGTAGGTCGCGCGGTCGCCGAGATCGTCGAGGTCGTGCACGTCGAGCCCGATGAGGTGTCCGACGCCATGAGGAAAGAAGATCGCCACCACGCCGTCGGCAACCAGTTCGGCCGGATCGCCGGCGAGAATGCCGAGACCCACCAGTCCCTTGGCCATGGCCAAGGCGGCGATGCCCTGCAGGTCGAGGTAGCGCAGACCGGGGCGCACGGCGGCCACCGCCGCGGACTGGGCGAGCAGGACTACGTCGTAGAGATCGCGCTGGGTGGACGAATAACGCCCACCGACGGGCCAGGTACGGGTTACGTCGCCGGCCCAGCCGCCGGCGGTCTCGGCGCCTGCGTCGACGAGCAAGAGGTCCCCCTCGGCGAGGATATGGTGATGCTCCTCGTTGTGCAGGACTTCGCCGTGCACCGAGACGATCGAGTTGTACGAGGTGGTCATGTTGCGGCTGGTGAACTCGGCCTCGATGGCGGCGCGCACCTGGCTCTCTGCGATGCCCGGACGCGTGGCGTGCAGGCCGGCCATGTGCGCTGCTGTGGTAGCCGAGGCCGCCGCGCGCAAACCCGCGATGCCGGACGCATCGTGAACCAAACGCATCTCGATGAGGGCGTCCGCCAGGGGTTCGTCGATGACGGGCAGCTTGCCCGGACGGATCTCTCGCGACAGCAGGCTCGACTGCTCCAGGCAGAACTCGACATCGGGGCATGGCAGGGTGGCAGCCGACGTGCGCTTTACGGCCTCTTGCAGTTTCGGCATGGGCAGGACGGGAACGCCCACGATGTCAGCCAGCGCGGCGAAATCCGGTTCGGGGCCTGTCCAAAGCGTCGCATCGGGTGCCGGCTCGGGTAGGTAGAGTTGCCAGATCTCGCCGTTCCACAGTCCCATGGCTCGGGGAAGGTGTAGGCCGAAGAGGTAGAGGAAGTGACTGGCGGCGCGGAATGGGTGCAGGCCACGATGCGTTCCTCGGGGGCGCGGGGCGCCCGAGGCAATGAGGGCGGCCTGGTTGCCCAGGCGGGAGGCGAGGCGGGCGCGACGCCCCTCGCAGGCGGCCTTGTCGAAATGGGAGAGATCCATGTCCGCCGCAGTATACGACGATGAAGCTGGTCTTTCCCTCCCAGCGGATCTTGATCGTTGCCGCGCTCGTGCCAAGCTACCCCTTCATAGAGTCATGCCGAAGCGCAACCCGCAAGTCGAGCGCGACATCGCGACGATCGAGAAGGTCAAGAGCGCGCAGCCACGCCTGTACGAGGTCGTGCTTCACAACGACGACTACACGACGCAGGTCTTCGTCGTCTACGTGCTCATGAAGTTCTTCCACCATGACGCTGCGACGGCCAACGAGATCATGTTGCACGTCCACACCAAGGGCGCCGGCGTGGCCGGACTCTATCCGCGTGATCTGGCGGAAACCAAGGCCAAGCAGGTGATCACGTTCGCGCGGCAACACGAGATGCCGCTTGAATGCTCGGTACGGAGGCAGTCATGTTGAGCCCGGAATTGGAACAGGCGGTGCGTAGGGCGCTGGGCGACGCCACCCGGCGAGCTCATGAGTTTTCCGGCCTCGAGCACCTGCTCCTGGCCCTGCTCGACGATGCCAAGACGGTCGAGGTGATCAAGAAATGTGGTGGAGCGCCATCGCGCTTGCGCGTCAAGCTGGAGAAGTTCCTTTCGACATCCGTGCCGGTCGTGCCGGTGACAACGGAAGCTGCCGACCTCGATGGGGAGGAGGCGGGCACGGTGCAGCCAAGTGGTGACGAGGACGAGGTCCAGCATCACGCACAGCCCAGCCTGGGTTTTCTGCGCGTGGTCCAGAACGCGGTGAACCACATCCTCGGCGCCGGGCGCGCGGAGGTGGAAGGGCCGCACGTTCTGGTGGCCATGTACGCCGAGCGCGATTGTCACGCGGTCTACTTCCTCAAGGAAGAAGGCATCTCGCGTCTCGATCTTCTGACCACCATTTCGCATGGCACGACCAAGCTGGTGCCGAGGATCGCAGGGCCGGCCGGTGCGCCCACATCCGGCGAGCCGGACGGGGAAAGCGAATCGGGCGAACAAGGAGAGGATGCTCCGGTCAAGGATCCGTTGGCCGTCTACGCGGTCAACCTCAACGAGCGCGCGGCGAAGGGCGAGATCGATCCCTTGATCGGCCGGCACAAAGAGGTCGAGCGCGCACTGCACGTACTGGCCCGCCGGCGCAAGAACAACCCCTTGTTCGTTGGCGATCCAGGGGTGGGCAAGACGGCCATCGTCGAGGGGATGGCCGCGCGCATCCAGTCCAGCGAGGCGCCCAAGGCGCTTTTGGGGACGACCATCTTTTCTCTCGACATGGGCGCGATTCTGGCGGGCACGCGCTATCGAGGCGATTTCGAAGAGCGCTTCAAGGCGGTGCTGCGCGCGGTGGAGGAATACAAGGACGCGGTGATCTTCATCGACGAGCTGCACACCATCGTGGGAGCCGGCGCCGTCTCCGGGGGAAGCATGGACGCGTCCAACCTGCTAAAGCCGCTCCTGTCGGGCGGTCGCCTGCGTTGTATCGGCACCACCACGCACAAGGAGCTGCGCGGCCACATCGAGAAAGATCGGGCGCTGGCTAGGCGGTTCCAACCCATCGAGGTTCCAGAGCTGAACGTCGCTGACTCGGTCAAGGTGTTGCACGGGCTGCGCAAACACTACGAAGATTTCCATGGCGTGACCTACAGCCCGAAATCCCTGCGCGTGGCCGCCGATTTGGCCGATCGCTACTTGGCGGAGCGCAAGCTGCCCGACAAGGCCATCGACCTCATCGACGAGGCAGGCGCCATCCTCAAGCTGCGCGATGGGAATACCGCCAGGAAGCGCAAAGTGCCCCTGCGCGTGCGCGCGCGCGACATCGAGGCGGTGGTCTCGACCATGGCGCGCATTCCACCTAGGCGCGCCGCCTCCAGCGATCGCGAGCGCCTGCGTAATCTCGAAGGCGACATCAAGACGCGCATCTTCGGTCAGGACAAGGCGGTCGAGCGGGTGTGCCAGTCCATCCGTATGAATCGCGCCGGTCTCGGCCAACCCGGGCGCCCCATCGGTTGTTTCCTCTTTGCCGGCCCGACGGGCGTGGGCAAGACCGAGCTGGCCAAGCAACTCGCCGAGGTGCTGGGTGTGAATTTCCTGCGCTACGACATGTCCGAGTACATGGAGCGGCACACGGTTTCGCGCCTCATCGGCGCGCCTCCCGGCTACGTGGGCTTCGATCAGGGGGGACTGCTCACCGATGCGATTCACAAGACGCCGCACGCCGTGCTGTTGCTCGACGAGATCGAGAAGGCGCATCCCGATCTGTTCAACATCCTCCTGCAGGTCATGGACCACGGCGCGCTCACCGACAACAACGGGCGCCAGTCCGACTTCCGCCACGTCGTGCTCATCATGACCAGCAACGTGGGCGCGCGCGACCTGTCCAAGCACATGCCCGGATTCGGCGCGGGTGAGCGCTTCGGCGATTCCGACGAAGCATTCAAGCGCATGTTCTCCCCGGAGTTCCGCAATCGTCTCGACGCCAAGGTCGACTTTGCTCCGCTCGCCGTGCCGGTGATGCTGCAGATCGTGGACAAGTTCGTGGCCGAGCTTGCAGGGCAGCTGGCGGAGCGCAAGGTGACACTGCAGCTCTCGCCGGCTGCGCGCGACTACCTGGCCAAGAAGGGCCACGATCCCATGAACGGTGCCCGGCCCCTGGCCCGCGTGATTCACGAAGAGGTCAAACGCCCACTCACCGACGAGTTGCTCTTCGGTGCGCTGGCCAACGGCGGGAGCGTTGATGTGGGCATTGAGGACGACAAGCTGACCTTCACGTACGGCTCCGCCCTGCCCAAGCCGGCCACCGCCAACTAGCTGCGGTCAAACAAGCCGGACTTTTTCCGCCGACGCGAGCAACCTGGCCGCGCTATAAGCCGGTGATGGGGGTTTCGCTCGACGATCTCATTGCGCTGGTGAAACATCGGGCCACCGAGGACGCATTCCCGGAAAGGGAGGAGTTCTTCGGGCTGCTCGATCCGTTTCGCGCCTCGCCCGATCAGGAATCCTTGCGCTTGGCCCTGGCGGCCACCGTGCGCAAAGGGGATCGCCTGGTGGCCAGGCTCGCCTCCGAGGCACTGGGCTATCTCGGCGGGCAAGAGGCATTGCCGCTCCTCGTCGCGATCGCCATGGATGGATCGCTCGGTACGAGCCAGCGTGCTTCCGCGGTGTGGGTCATGGATCGCCACCTGCCTTCGTTTCGCGAACGGCTCACAGCCGACGAGCAATCCGTGTGCATGAGCCTTCCCGTGCTGGAGATGCTGGAGGATCCCGAGGCGGACAACGGCTTCGGCTTGCAGGCGCTGCTCGGCAGCTATCGCGATGGGTCCCCGTCTGTCCGATCATCCCTGCTTGCCGCGATCGCTGCCGCCGGTCGCGAACGGAAGCACCCGATGGCCAGCCTCTTCATGCACTTGCTCGGCGCGGAGGAAGATGGTGAGCGGCGCAGGAAACTGTTGGATCTGGTGGCGGCGGATGCCTCGCAGCAGGCCGCCGATCTGCTGGCAACCTTCGCGGCCAAGACCGGTGACGCCCAAGAAGCCAAGTATGCGCGACGGCACCTGCACCTGCTGCGGGCCAAGGGATTGCGCGGCCAGGCCCACGCGGATCTGCGCGATTCGCGCGCCCTGGTGACCGGCGTGGACGGGGACGCATGCTTTTCCGTCAATATCATCATCCCCCGTGTGCCCACCTTCGATCTCGCCAACTTGCTCTTTCATCTGGAGTCCGGCGTGCGCGACGGCTTCGTGATGCAGAACCTGCCTGGGCGTAGCGTGGACGAGATGGTGGAGAAGATCAAAGAGGGTTGCGGGACGATTTCCACTTTTGTCCCCATGGCAGTTGCCGCGCGCATCGTCGACGAGGTCCTGCGCCGCTCCAAGCCAGCGGCCATGGAGAGCCCCGATGTCGCCAAGGCCATCGCCACGGCCGAGCCGGCCCTGGCGGAAGGTCGCAAGCAACCGTACGCGGACCCCGAGGCACCCGACGAGGTGGAGATCACGCCGAAGGAGGTGGGCGAAATCCTCAACAGCGCCGGTTTCGAATCCTGGTTTTTCGAAGCGGCCGAGAGCACTGTGCGGAAATCCCTGGCGCCCTTTTCGAGGCCCATTCGCACCAAGGGCAAGGCTGGCGACAAGATCGCGGGCAGGCGTCTGATGAGGGCCACCGAGAATCTGTGCCGGCGACTGCGCGAGGATGGCGAACACCTGCGGTTGCAACTCATGCTCCGGCACCAGGCCCGACTGCTCGAGAGCGCCGGCGAGATCGATCGGGCCGGGTTGTGCCGCAGACTCGTGGTGGAAGTCGTGCGCGAGGACAGCCGGTTCCTGTCGAGCATGGCCATCCGAGCGCTCGTGGAGGCGTTGGAGGCGCCTGCCGATGAGGGGCGACCGGCACGTTTCCTGGAAGCGCGCGAACACCTGCGCGTTCGGCTGGGGCAGGAGGATCACCGGCCGCTGAAGTCGGACGTGGCCCGACTGGACATGTGCGCCGCCGCGCACACCGAGATGGTGATTGCCAATCGCGAGGCGCCCTCGGCGCGCAGGGTGTCGCTCGCGGCCATCGAGGACGCCGCGCTCATGGTGGGGGATGCCTTCGTGAGGGGCATCGAGGAGGGGCGAAGCATGAACCAGCTTCTCGAGGATGTGTCGGGCGTGCTCGATCGCCTCGATATCTTCCCCGCCGACGGGCGCGCTGCGGTTGCGTCCGAGATCGTGTCGGGCATGGCCGGCTTGCGCAGCTCGCTGTGCGAGGACCGATGCCCGCATCGTTGCTTCGAAGACCCCCACGCCGACGGCCGGCCGGCGTTCTTCGCCGAGGGGGCGCCGTGGCACGGCCCGGAGGAACTTCCAACGCGCGGTGGTCGCAACGAGGCCTGACGACTGCGCCGCGCGGTTGCCCGAACGTCAGCCTTGGCTGCTCTTGTGCACCCAGACCGCAATCAGTTGCAGGCAGACTCCCACGGCCGCGGCCATCCAATCCAAGCAGGCCCATTCCCGAACCGAGTGCGCTGCCTGCCCGCCCGCAAATAGGTTGGGCGTGAGCACACCCATGGCCGACAGCTTCGAGCCGTCGGTGCCGCCACGGACGGCGCGGCGGACGGGCTCCAGCCCCTGGCGCCGAATGGCCTCGATCGCGTAATCGATGACCTTGGGATCTTTGGCGATGTGGTCGCCCATGTTGCGATAGGTTTGCTTGATCTCGACAGCGATGGTGGCGCCGGGAAAACGGCTGCCCACATCGCGGACGATCCGGCGCAGCACCTCCTCGCGCTCCGCCAGCGCTTGCTCGTCGAAGGCACGTACCAGCAGCCGCAATTGAGCTCGGGCCACGTTGCCCTCGACGGCGTGGGCGTGCAGGTAAGGCTCGCGGCCATCGGTGGTTTCGGGCAAGCGGTCCGTTGGGAGCGACTCCACGATGGCGGCCGCCACCCGCACGGCGTTGACCATGATGCCCTTGGCATACCCGGGGTGAACGTCATGGCCGGTGATGGTGATGGTGGCCGAGTCGGCGCTGAAGGTTTCGTCCTCTACCTCGCCGAGGGCCGAGCCGTCGATGGTGTAGGCATAGCTTGCCGGGAAGGATGCGAGATCGAACAGGTCGACGCCGCGGCCGATCTCCTCGTCGGGCGTGAAGGCGATGCACAGCTCGCCGTGGGGAAACTCGGGGTAGCGGCCAAGCCAGTCAACCATCGTCATGATCTCCGCGATTCCTGCCTTGTCGTCCGCACCGAGAAGCGTGGTGCCGTCGGTGTGCACCAGCGTGTTTCCGAGGCAGCGGGCCAGAAGCGGATTGCTGGCGGCGCTGATCGTTCCGCCGGTCCCCGGCAGCGTGATGTCACCCCCCGCGTAGCTCTCGATGATCTGGGGTTTGACGCCGGTGCCGGAAGTGGCGGGATAGGTGTCGAGGTGAGCGAGAAATCCCAAGGGGGGAACCTTGCCATGGGCCGGGTGGCCGGCCGGCAAGTTCGACCCCAGCGAAGCGTAGACGTGGCCGGATTCCGCCAACCTGGCATCCACGCAGCCAAGCGTCTTCAGCTCGTCGACGAGCAGCCTGCCCAGATCCTTTTGCTTGTCGGTCGAAGGGTACTTCTCCGAGGTGTCGTCGCTGCGGGTATCGATCTTCACGTAGCGGCAGAAACGCTCGAGCAGTGTCCGCCGCTCCATCGTGTTCAGGTTCCAGGTCGGCATGCCCGGATTCTAGCGTGCCGGCGCAGGCGGCATCGAGGGCTGCTGGTGTGGGTCGGCCATGGCGATTTCCAGGGCCCCCCGTAGCTCGTTCTCGAGGTAGGGTTTCTGCAGGAAGATGGTGGGGACGTCGTCGGAGAAACGCTGGCGCAGGGACTGCTCGCCGTATCCGCTCGACATCACCACCCGAACCGTGGGGTCGATGTCGCGCAGGCGCTTGAGGGTTTGCAGCCCATCCATTTCGGGCATGGTGAGGTCGAGCAGAACACAGCCGATTTCGGCATGGCGTTCGGCGAACATGGCCAGTGCTTCTTGACCGGTGGTGACCGCCAGGGCGGGGTAGCCCAGGGCCTCGATCAGCTGGCTGACCGCGGTCAAGACACGCCGATGGTCGTCTACCACCAGGACCGACTTGTGGTGCTTGCCTGCCCCGCGTGACGATGTTTGCGCCTCGACAGCCAGGGGTGTTCCTTCGGGCGCCGCGGGCAGAAGGATCGTCATGGTGGTGCCCTTCCCCGGCCAGCTCTCGATCTTGATGGCGCCCTTGTGCCCATGCACGATGCCCAGCACGGCCGCCATGCCCAGGCCGCGTCCAGTGAACTTGGTGGTGAAGAACGGCTCGAAAATGCGGTTGCGCGTGCTTTCGTCCATACCGCAGCCGGTGTCCGCCACCTCGATTGCCGCGTAGGTTCCCGCCTGCAGATCCTCGGCGCCCGCATAGTCGCGAAGGGCGGACGTGTCCACGGCTCGTCGCTCCACAGACAGCGAAATGACTCCTTGGCGGTCGCCAATGGCCTCGGACGCGTTGGTGATGAGATTCATGACGACCTGGCGGATCTGCGTCGGATCGCCAAGCACCAGCGGCGCATCGGCCGCGAAGTGGAAATCGAGGCGCACCTTGCGCGAAACCGAGATCTCGAGGATGCGTGTGATCTCCTCGACGATGGGGCTGAGCGCCAGGGGTTCGCTGCGAATGCCTCCTTTGCCGGAGTATGCCAGCATCTGTCGACACAGATCGGCGGCGCGGCATACGATGGTGCGAATCTCTCCGAGCGGTTCACGTGCGGGTGCCGCCGTCGGGAGCTTGTGCATGGCGAGCTCCGCGTTGCCGAGAATCGCGGTCAGGAGGTTGTTGAAGTCGTGGGCAACCCCCCCGGCCAGCAGGGCCAGGCTCTCGAGCTTCTGCATTTGTTGCATCTTCCGATCGAGCGCCCTGTGCTCCTCCTCGGCCTTTCGCTCCTCGGTGACATCCCTCAACATCACCTGCTTGGACATGCTGCCGTCGGGGTGGTGGATGGGGATACTGGTGACGTCGTAGGTGCGGCCGTCACGGGGGTTGAGCATTTGCCAGCGTACGGTTTCTCCGGCAAGCACGCGGTCGTCGGCGCTTGCGTCGTCCGGTGGATGCAGATCGCGCAGGGCCTCGTGGCAGAGCTCGCCGGTTGCGTCGCGCCCCACGTGTGCAATCAGCTTGTCGTTCATGAACTCGATGCGCCGATCGGCCGAGCAGATGAAGATGAGGCCGTCGTAGGCTTGTACGATGGCGCGGTAGCGGGCCTCGCTGTCGCGCAAGCGGTCCTCGGCGGCTTTGCGCTCGGAGATATCGCGAGCGGTGGCCAGGACGACCTTGCGGCCATCGATGCGCTCGGCCCGCATGGCGCATTCAAGCCAGCATGGTGCTCCGTTGTCCCGACGCCGGATTTCCCATTCGAGAACCTGCGGTTCGCCGCCGCCGGTCTGCAAGAAGTGGGGTACGACGGGCTCGCGCGCCTGGGGGACGATGCCGGTCAGAAAGGGCTGGGGAGCGCTTCGTAGAAGCTCCTGAAGCGTGGTGCCAAGCAAATCGGCCGCTCGTTGGTTGGCGTCGAGCAATCTGTTGGTGCGGGCGTCGACCACGAAGATAGCGTCGCCCACGGCGTGGAACAGGGTGCGGTAGTTGCCCTCTGCGCGCACCCGGCGTGTACCCAGCCAGATGCCGATCACGACGAGGAAAGCGAAGATGACGAATTCTTCGAGGTAGATGCTGCGGATGCGGCCCGCGTCCAGCAACGTGTCGTTGACAAATGCCACCACCGCGAAGCCGACCGGGCCGAGCAGAAGCCAGGCACGGCCGCGCTCGCCGCGCTTCCACAGGCGCCTGGCGCCCTCGGCCGCGAACGCGATGGTGACCAGCGCCGACGCGTAGATGAAGTACGCCACGGGCGAGAGCACCCCGGTGGTGCTGGCGATTCTCTCTCCCCACGGTGTCTCGAGAATGCAGGTGCCCGTGACTTCTTGGTACAGCACCGGTTTGCGCGTGACCATGTTGGCGAGGGCGGGCACCAGGCACGCGGCAGACAAGCCCATGAGGAATCGACGTGGGTAGATGCCGGCATACAGCGCGATGAACCAGGGAATCGCGGCAAGGATCGATCGTCCGAGCAGCGTTTGCCAGCGTGACAGGGCGATGTGGCCTTGCAGATCGGAGGTTCGGTACACGGCGAGCGCAACCAGGGCATAGGCCGAGCCCACCAGGCACATCAGTCCGAACAAGGATTTCAGGGGGTCGCGGCGACGGCCGATGAGCGCCAGCGCGTGATTGGCGCCGTTGTGGAAGAGTATGGCGGCCAGGGCCACCAGCATGATGGTCAGAGGCTGAGGCATGATGACCTCGCTGCGGATGAATGCCTGGCTCTAGGTTGCCTTTTCATGGAAGTGGCGCCCGGAGGGGAGCCCCAGTTCAAGTCCCATGGTAACCCGTTTGCAGGCGAATGGGAGATCGGCATCGCTGGGCCTGCCGAAGCTCCGATAACCAAGCGCAGTTTGGTCAGCTCTCTCACCCGTGGCGCGCTTGTGCTAGAAAATTGCCCCATGACCGTTGTTCACACCGACACCTGGAAGAACCTGGAACAGCATCACAAGGCCATCGCGCGCGTGCACATGCGCGACCTCTTCGCGAAGGATGCCAATCGCTTCGCGACCTTCTCGCTGCGACTCGGAGATCTCCTGCTCGACTACTCCAAGAATCGCATCACGGCTGAAACCATGGACCTGCTGCGGGCCATGGCGAGCGAGGCGGGGGTGGAGGCCATGCGCGCCAAGCTGTTCGATGGCGAGCCCATCAACCTGACCGAGGGCAGGGCGGTACTGCACGTGGCGCTACGCAATTTCTCGTCACGACCGATCAACGTCGCCGGCAAGGACGTGATGCCCGAGGTGCGAGCGGCGCTGAATCACATGAGCGCCTTCTGCGAGTCGGTGCATAGCGGCGCCTGGAGCGGGTACACCAAGAAGCCCATCCGCGCCATCGTCAACATCGGCATCGGCGGCTCCGACCTCGGCCCGGTGATGGTGACCGAGGCCTTGCGGCCTTACTGTCGCGACGGTCTCGACCTGCACTTCGTGTCCAACGTCGACGGTTCGCACATTGCCGAGGTGTTGAAGCGGGTGGACCCCGAAACCACGCTCTTCCTCGTCGCCTCGAAGACCTTCACCACGCAGGAAACCATGGCCAACGCACACAGCGCCCGCGCGTGGTTCCTCGACCATGCCAAGGACGAGAAGCACGTTGCCAAGCACTTCGTGGCGCTTTCGACGAATGCGAAGGAGGT
>Ga0210133_1000267_pt1 | contig 20384 bp, 15 predicted proteins | sample Joice_ThreeSqC_D_2_FD_184874 | JGI IMG/M metagenome (GOLD analysis project Ga0210133, IMG submission 184874) | Wetland microbial communities from San Francisco Bay, California, USA, that impact long-term carbon sequestration - Joice_ThreeSqC_D1... | ecosystem: Environmental > Aquatic > Marine >...
GCGGCGAACCAGCCGTTCTCCCGGCCCCAGTAGGCCTTCGACGTTTGCGTGTGCCACATCAGGCCGTCCGATTGCTGCAGGGCTTTCAGGTAGGCGACCATGGTGATGGCGGTGCGGTCGAGATATTTCTGCGTTTGGGTCGCTCGGAACGCGAAGTCCTGTAGCCCGGTGATCATGTACATGTCGTCGCTCCAGTAGCGAGCGTCCTTGGTGATGGCGGTGTCCGCGGTGCCGGACCACTGGGCATCGGCGCGCGCCAGGCCGAGGGTCTTGCAGGCAGCGGTCCCCTTTTCGATGAAGATTTCGAGCGGCAGGTCGCCGAATGCACGGTCGTCGACAGTGGCCCCCGAAGCATTGTTCGGGCCGGTCTGGTTGCAGTCAAAGTGACTGACCAGGTAGTCGTTGTTCGTTGTGTCTCCGGTCAGAGCGGTGAACTGCAGAGAGCCGACGTAGGTGAAGGTCCACGCGTAGCCAGCGCCAGAGTAGGCGTCCCCGGTGTGCGGCTTGAAATTGTTCACCGCCAGCTTGCCGATGTCGAGCGGCCCCTTGCCGCTGGGCCACGTTCCGAAGTCGACCACGGGACACGCTCCCGTGCCTCCGCCGGTTCCCGTGCTGCCGCCGGTGGCGCCACTCGATCCCGCGGTGCTGCCCCCGGACGCCATGATTCCCCCCGTCGCGCCGGCGTCTCTACCGCTCGTGCCGCCGCTGCTCTGCACGCCTCCGCTCGCGGCACTGGTTCCCCCGCTGCCGGTCGCTCCGCCCGAAGCGGTGGTGCCGCCCGAACCCGTGACGCCACCTGTGACAACCGAACCGCCCGATGCCGTCGTGCCACCCGTGGCGGTGCTGCCCCCAGAGGCGCTGCTACCGCCCGAACCAGGTGCGCCGCCGGAGCCCGTACTTCCACCGGTGCCCGTCACGCCGCCCGACGAGCTGCTTCCGCCGGAGCCAGTGGTGCCTCCGGAGGTTGTCGCGCCGCCAGTCGTGGACTGGCCTCCGGTCGAGGAGGAGGCCCCAGTGCCGGGGCCGTCGGATTTGCATCCCCCGACCAGGGACGAGATCAGAATCGCCGAGGCGAACCAGGGCACCAGGGACAATCGTTCAACAGCTTTCATCGTGTCTCCTTCCGAACGACTCCTGGGACTTTCGATCGTATCTTCAGTAATGAAACTAGCTTAAAGCTTACCTGGTTTGGTCCGTCGCCGGAGCCGCGAATCGGCCGGTCTCAGTGGACTTTTGTGCTTATGCCGCGGCGACACGACAGCCGGGGATATGTTGGACAGTGACCTGCGCTACAGGCGCGTTACCCGGGTCAGCGGGCCAGCCAGCCACCGTCGACGGCCAGGGTGTATCCGTTGACATAGTCCGAGGCGGGAGACGCCAGAAAGACCACGGCGCCCTTGAGGTCGTCCGGGGTGCCCCAGCGACCGGCCGGGATGCGTTCGAGGATAGCCACGCTACGCTTTTCGTCCGCCCGCAGTGGCGCCGTGTTGTCGGTTGCCATGTAGCCGGGAGCGATGGCGTTGGTGTTGATTCCCTTGTCGGCCAGCTCGCCGGCCATCAGGCGCGTCAGTCCCTGCACCGCGCTCTTGGAAGAAGTGTACGAGGGCACGCGGATGCCCCCTTGGAAGGAGAGCATCGAAGCGATGTTCACGATCTTGGCCTTGGCCTTGCGGGAGACCACGTCGCGCACGAACGCCTGGCAAAGGAAGAAGACCGCGTCGATGTTGATCTTCATGACGAGATCCCAGTCCGCCTCGGGGAAATCCTGAAACTCCGCGCGCTTGATGACCCCGGCGCAGTTGACCAGGATATCGAGCGTGGCGAAGACCTTGCGGGCGTCGGCGATGATGCCCGGGATGACCTTGCGATCCGAGAGATCCGCGGCGATGCCCAGGCACTTGCGTCCCAGGGCCTGAACCTGCTTCTGGGTATCGTAGGTCGCCAGCACGTCCACGGCGACAATATCGGCGCCGGCTTCGGCGAGCGCGAGGGCCATGCCCTGACCGAGCCCACGCGAGGCGCCGGTGACGATGGCGACTTTGCCGTTCAGTTTGAAGCTGTCGAGTACGTTGCTCATGGCACTCCTATCGAGCGGGTAGAAGGGAGACCTAGCGAAGTTGGGCCACGGGCGCCGCATCCATGTCGGCGAAGACCTGGTTTTCGCCACCCATGGCCCAGACGAAGAGATAGTTCGAGGTGCCGACGCCGCCATGGATGGACCAGGGGGGCGCCAAGACCGCCTTGCGGTCGTGCACCACGATGCTGCGGGTGGCCTCGGGGCGGCCCATCACGTGGAAGACTGCCTGGTTCGGCGCCAGGTCGAAGTACAAGTAGACCTCGCTGCGGCGCAGGTGCGTGTGAGGCGGCATGGTGTTCCACACGCTCCCGGGCTTCAGCACCGTGAAGCCCATGACCAGCTGACAGCTCTTGACGCCCATTTCGTGAATGGCGCGGTTGATGGTGCGTTCGTTGGCCTCGGCCTGACTGCCCAGCTCTTGCTTCTCTGCCTGAGCGGGCGTCACCAAGGTGGTGGGATACGCGGTGTGGGCCGGATGGCTGACGATGTAGAACTGCGCCGGCTCGGCGGCCTTGGCCGAGGAGAACGTCACCTGCTTGCTGCCGCGGCCGACGTACAGGCAGTCGAGCTTGGCCAGAGAAAAGGCCTGGCCGTCGACGGTGATGATGCCGGCGCCGCCGATGTTGATGATACCGATTTCGCGGCGCTCGGCGAAGTAGGCGGCGGCAAGCTCCTTGGGACAGGGGAGGGCCAGGGGCGCATCGGTCGGCACCGCGGAGCCGACCACGGTGCGCTCCGTGGACCAATAGCGCAGCACGATCTGGCCGGCTGCGAACAAATCTTCCACGAGGAACGAGCGTCGCAGCTCGGACGTGGTCATGGTTTCGTAGGCAGAGGGGGCGACGGCGTGCGTGATGTTCATGGTGGATCTCTAGCTTCCCTACCTCACCTTTGCCACGGTCAGTTTCACTTTGACGGGAGCGGCAAGCCGATCGGCGAGGCTTTGTACTTCCTTGGCCCAGGCGGCGGCGTCCTTCACCGATCCGGATCGGTCCCAACCGGAGCCTGCATAGTAGGTCAGGCGACCGCTGGCTGGGACGGCGGCAACCAGCAGGTAGTCGGTATCGAGACGGTGTGCCTGCGATTTGACCGCCGGAGGCAGCACGATGGCGCAACCGAGATGGCCATTCTTGCCATCGTCCAGGGGCTCCCAGGTTCGCATCCAGCCCTTCCTGACGTCGACCTTCACCTCGCCGCCCTTGTGCTTCGAGATGCCGATGCCGACTGACAGAGGGCCCTTGGCTCCGCTGAAAGTGCTTTCGAAGCGGTTGAAATGGGTCCCGGCGTCCAGCGTGATTCGCTTGGTTTCGGCCACCTGCGCGCCGCCCGCCGCCCAGGGTGCGTAGCTCAGCTCGAAAACCAATCGGATGGGGCCATTGGCGAGCACCCGCGAGTGGGTAAAATTCTTCGAGACCTCGAGTTTGCCGTTCGCCCAGATACCGAGCCCGCCGCAGCCGCGTGTCTTGCCCACGCCATAAAAGTCCGCGCCTTCACCATGGTCCTGGTGGTAGTCGTCCGTCATGTACCAGTCGTTGACGACCAGCTTGGGCACGCGTTTCACCCAGACGTCGATGCCACTCGAAATGAGCGGCTCCTTCTTGCAGGTTTCTAGGTCCGGCCCATACATGCGGTGGGCCACCAGATCGTTCTCCCAGGCGAAATCGTCGTGGCGCTCGCGCACGAAGCGGCCGTACGCCTTGTAGTCGTCGCGCGAGGCAAGCTCGCGCTTTCCGGCCTTGAGCTGGAAGGTCTTGGTCTGCTTCGCACCGAGGTCGGTCTGGAAGACTATCTCGTCGGGCGAGTCGTCGCCGTCCACATCGACGAGCTGGGAGAGCACCGGCTTTCCCGCCGCGTCGACCACCAGCGCGGTCTTGAGATCGAATCCGGGGGCGGCCTGGTTGAGCGCGGTTGTGCTGAGCGAAATGATCTCGTGGGCGCGCGGAGCCGCGAGCGGATTGGTGATTGCGACGGTGATGATGTCGGTGTTTGCGTTCGTGCTGTCGGAAGCGGCCGCCGTCGCTGGTGCCGGGGCAGGTGTTTGCGGGGTGGAGGCGACGGTGGTCCCTGCCAAGACGAGCGCGGCCAAGTGCAGTGATGGGATCGTGATCATGGCTTGGATTTCCTCCAGGGCTTGGGGAAGACAACGGAGTTAGGTCGTCTCGCGCAACTGAACTTGAGCGAATTTGGGCGCAAGCAGGTGGCTGATGCCGAACGCCACCAGGTACGCCGATCCGCAGATTGCGAAGAGCAGAGTGTAGCCCGCGGTGACGTTGCCCGCGGCCGTGAAGTGATCGAGGAGCTTGCCCGCGGCGACGGGGAAGATCATGCCGCCGATCGAGCCAGCCGTGCCTCCGATGCCGACCACCGAGGCCACCGCCTTCTTGGGGAACATGTCCGACACGGTGGTGAAAAGGTTGGCCGACCAAGCCTGGTGCGCTGCCCCGGCGATGCCGATGAGAAACACCGCGCCCCAGTCGCCGACCGTGGTCACGAGAAGGATGGGCAGCACGGCGAGCGCGAAGATCAACATGGATGTCTTGCGAGCGCGGTTTGCGGTCCAGCCCCGCTTGGTCAGGTAGCCGGCCAGCCAGCCTCCGACGATGCTCAGCACGGTGACGATGGCGTAGATGGTGACCAGGTGGATCCAGCTTGTCTTGATGTCGAGCCCGCGCGTCTTCTTGAAGAAGTCGGGTAGCCAGATGAGGAAGAACCACCAAACGGGATCGGTGAGGAACTTGCCGACGATGAACGACCAGGCCTGGCGGTAGGTCACGATGGACAGCCAGGTGACCCGCGGATCCTTCTCGGCCTGCCCGGAAGGCTCTTCCCTGTCACTGCGGATGTGTGCGAGCTCTCCCTCGGAAAGCTTTCGGATCTTCTCCGGGACATCGTAGAAGGGAATCCAGAGTAAGAGCCAGGCCAGCCCCGCGATACCAGCGACGACGAAGGCCGCCCGCCAACCCCAGGTGTACGCGATGACCGGGACGAGGGCCGGCGCGACGATGGCGCCGACGTTGGCGCCCGAGTTGAAGAGGGCGGTGGCCAACGCGCGCTCCTTGCGCGGAAACCACAGCGCGACGGCTTTGATTGCCGACGGAAAATTGCCACCCTCGCTGACGCCCAGGGCGACGCGCGCGCGGAAGAAACCACCCACACTACCAACCAGCGCGTGGCCGATGGCCGCCAGGCTCCACGCCGCGATGGAGACCGCGTACCCAATCTTGGTGCCCACGCGATCCACGAACGCCCCAAACGCCAGCAAGCCCACGGCGTAGGCGCCTTGGAAGGCGGCATTCACCTCGCCGTACTGCTCGTTGGTCCAATGCAGCTGCTCGTCGAGCATCGGCTTGAGCAGCGCCAGAATCTGCCGGTCGATGTAGTTGACCGTCGTGGCGAAGAAGAGCAGCAGGCAGATGACCCAGCGGTACCGGCCCACGAATCCGGCGGTCGAGCTCATGAAGTGGCGCCGTCTACCAGTTGAAGGTCATGCCGGTGGCAGCACAGTGGAGCACTTGCTTCTCGCCCAAGAACCAGGCCGCCTCGGCGCGGAAGTACTCCAGGTCAATGTGTACGTTGGGTGTGACGTTGTAGACGATGCCGCCGTTGATGCCTAACTGGTGCTTCAGGACGCTGAGGTCAGGGGTACGTTGGTCTAGGTCGGTCAGGAACATGCGTACGATGCCCGCCCCTGCAAAGATGTCGAAATTTCGCAGCACGAGCTGCATCTGTCCGTAGTAGCCATCGGACCAGCGGAGGCGGCCTTCCACATCCGCAGCTGCGTAGCTGTTCTCCAAGGCGTACGCCGTCCCAAGACCCTTACCGTAGAATCCTGCCCAGCCCAGGTGAAACGGACCGATCTCGAATCTCCAGCCGTAGCCAAAGCCCAATACTGTCTCGTCGAGTAGGTCGCAAGGGTTGTTCGCGTCCATGATGCATGCACCTGGCTTGTAGATCTTTTGGTATACGCCGTCGGCAAACAGCACGATCTTGCCGGTTGCGCCAAAGGTCCTCTCGAAGGTCAGCTCGGCCTCCGGTCGCACATACTTGGTGCCATTCCACCCCACCCCGCCCAACGTGGCGGGGTCGTAAACCCCGAGGTTGAGCTGCAGGCCGCCCATCACCGGGGTGCCGTAGACCATGCCGGCCCCAAAACCGCTACCCATGACACCGAAGCCGACCATGCCCTGCGTGGGGCCCTTCCTCTCGATTGAATTCGGGAACCCGACGCCCCACTTATGTGCGTAGAGGACGGCGATGTCGGTCGCTCCTCGTGAAAACAGGGTCCGCTGCCTTCCCGCGGTGAAGCTGCCCCACAGTCCTTCCAGCTTCGCGTACCCTTGCCTTACGTCGGGATAGTTCGGATTGCTCTTGTTCCGGTCCTCGCTCTCGATGTAGGCCCACATCTGGATGTAGGCAGTCACCGTGGTCCATGGGGTGACCTGACCGCGGACACCAACCCCGAGCTGGTTCCCGAGGAATCCGCTGCGCAGGCGCATCATATTCACTGTGCCAGGAGAATCGTTTGTTTGCGGCTCTGGGGGTGCTGACCACCCGCCTCCACTGAGCGATATTCCTTGCGCCGCCACCGGCGGAGGGTCGCCGTGCACCCAGCTCAAGAAGCCCGCGACCCGCCCATTGGTATAGACTTGCCAATCGTCGCTCTGGGCGATGACCCTGTCCGCTAGCACCACCCGCGGAACCGTAGCTGCAACCACAAAGAGGAGTAGGGACAGAGGACAGAAACCGGCAGCACGAGCCGGCAGTCGTGGGGTTGTCAAGGTCGTTCTCCTGCGTTGACTGGGTGGATGAAAATGGGAGAACCGCCGCTGACCAAGCCGGCGGGGAAAGTAGTCCTACCCGGCGGTGACCGACGTTGCGACGATCCACATCCACTGCGGATACCACTGGTTGCTGTTCATGGGTGGCTGCTTTGCGGCCGGGGAAGTAGTTGGCGGCTGTACAGACATCTTGGAAAGATCGACGGTGCGGGGAGCGCACGGTGAGTTCTTGTCTATGTTGCTACCGCAGTTCTGCATCGCTTTGCAGTTATTGTCGTGGATCCTGAACTGTAGGCTCCCGCCTCCCATGACTTTAAAACTGGCGGTGTACCCCACCAGATAGGAGGCTTCGCGCTCACAGTCACCGCCGCTGGTGGGAGTGTTGGAGGCGTTGTTGAAGTAGTAGACGTCCTTGGAAGCCTCACCGGTGGAGGGACTGACGTGGAGCTCGTAGGTATTCCACCAACCCGTAGCGTTGTAGGGGGTACCACCGGCATACCACCAGTTGTTGTAGTCCTCATCCTTGCGGGAGGCGGTCGAGGCAGCCGTTCCGCCCTGATAGCAGCGGGTCCCGACCACGCCGCGCACCTCTATGGTGACGGTGTACTTCGTGCCCGATGTCCCCCCCACTTTGAGCGTCGTATCGATGTCGCGTCCGGCCGCGGGACAACTCGATCCGGTGCCGGTCATCGGGCAGTTGTGGCCATCTACCGTGATGGTTCCTCCGCAGGTTCCTTCCCAGTAAAAGCCCGAGGCCAGATCGGGCACCACATCAGCCGGCGTCAGCCCGGCTGACGAGCCGCCGGTTCCCGGCGCCCCGCCGGTTCCCGGTGCGCCGCCGGTTCCTGGCGCGCCGCCCGATCCAGGCGAACCGCCACTTCCTGGGCTGCCCCCTGAACCTGTCGTTCCGCCCGATCCCGCGGTGCCGCCAGTCGCCGCCGCATCGGCTCGCGTCGTCGTTGTCGTTCCGCCGCCCCCCGTGGTGCCGCCCGAGTTGGTCGCGCCACCTGAGCCGTTCGAGCCACCAGAAGCCGATGCGCCGCCCGATGAGGTGGTTCCGCCTGAATCCGTCGTGCCACCCGAACCGGTCGTGCCGCCCGAGCTGGTCGTGCCGCCCGAGCTCGTGCCTCCCGAGCTAGTCGTGCCACCTGAGCTCGCCCCACCAGTTCCACTCGCGCCGCCCGCACCCGTGGTGGTCCCACCGCTGCCTCCGCTAGAGCTCTGAGTCGAGCCGGGCCCCTGCTGCGAACAGTTCGCGTTGAACAGGAAGGCAGCACTGACCACACCAAACAAGGCAACACGCTTCATCATGGACCTCCTCGAAAACGACCTACAAACGGGCGAAGTAAAAGACCTGCGTCGCGGTACTGTCAAGAACGACGCACGGGGAAATTGTGCTCGAAATACTGAAGAAGATCATTCACTCCGAAGGGTGAAAATGTGCGGTCCCATACGATCAGCAGTGAGTCGGAAGGGAGCTTGCAGCTCACTGGAATTTTCGGGTCCGGGATGTGGGCAGGAATGTCGAGGAGGACCGCTCCGTTCCCAGCAGGCAGTCGGGAGCCGGTGACCCTTCGGGATGGACGAATGAGGGGAGGCCGCGGTAGCCCTGGAAGGGTCACAGACTGCTCACAGAGGTCACGTCGAAATAGAGCCACTGCGGTCGAGGCACGCGCCCCACCAAGCGCCGACTATCGCTGCAAGGCAATCAGCAGTGTCGCCTAGCGCGCTCGCGCTACGCCTCCCCCACGCACCACCGGCAGACAAGCAGAGCAGAATCTGTCTGATTTGACGTCTATATCCTCGACGTAGGTCAAGCTGTGCATCACGCACGAGGTATCGCCGCAATGGACGAGTCCGTAGGTGTGTCCCAGCTCGTGCGTGGCTTCCTTGACCAGGCGGTCGACGAGAAGGTCGTCGTTCTTGGGCAACCCATAATGGGCGTTGTCGAGACGGAAGAGCGAGACGACGGCGGCGCGCCCATCCAATTGAGCTTCGCCGAAGACGTAGGTGAGGACGGGGATGAACAGATCCATGGGAGCCACGCCGAGGATGCGGCCATCGTCCGTCATGGGATCGTCGAGTAGGTGCCCGAGCAGGCGCGCCGAGTGATACTGGCCGCGCGATGCCCAAATTCGTGTGCAAGACTTCCCAACGACAACGCCAGCCGTGGCGTCCACTCGACCGCCGATCTTCGTCAACGAGAGATGCGTCAAAACTGGCTGCTGCTTGCATTCACATAGAGCTGATCCGTGTACTGCCCCATCCCGTAGATGCCGATTCTGGCGCTTGCTGTACCCGCCGGCGCATGGAAACCGGAGCCCTGAGAAGCCCAGTCTGCAGTATATCCCAGGTAGAAGTCCCATGTCGTGTCGCCAGTCCCGGTACAGTTGGGCCCCGTGAAGTAACGCACGCGGATCCAGTTGTTCGCATAGGAGAGATTGCCCTTGAACTTTCCGCCAATGGCATAGTCGGTGTCTCCAGAGAGGGGAAAGCACTGCCATGGATCGTTCTCGCTGTTTTCCGTATAGACAGAGTTGGACTCTGGACAACCCTCGGCGTCGGTCTCGAGGATGGCGGTATATGTTGTCCAACCCGACCAATCGCCGTCGAATCCGGGATTCGTGAGAACATTCGCTGCGCTCTTCCTGCGGCACACACAGCTATGTGTTGTCGGGTCACAGCTCGGCCTTGTACCGGAGCAATGCGGGTCTGCCGTGCATTGCACGCAGGCGCCAGCGTAACAGTACGGAGTACCGCCCGCACACTTCCCATCCGTGGATCCGTTGGAGGCGTTCTGTGTGTAGATGCAGCTCCCTGCCGAGCAAGTCGTGCTTTGCTTGCAGGCGGGGGGATTGTTGCAGAGGATCGTCGTTCCGACGCAGGTGCCTCCCTGGCAGGTGTCGGTGGTGCACGAATTACCGTCGGTGCAGGTGAGGTTGTCATCTATCGGGTAGTTGCACGATCCGGTCGCGGGCACGCAAGTTCCCGAGCCTCGGCATTGCAGAGTCGGCGGCGGGCAGGTCTTCAAGGTTCCTGTCGTGCACGCATGGTTCTGGCAAACCTTGCCGGTTACGCAAAGGTTGCTGGGATCGTCGCAAGACGCGCCTTCCGCTGGAGAATACCGGCACGATCCTGCCCCGTCACACTTGCCGTCGAGGCCGCAGGTCACGCCCGAGGTGGCGCATGCATTGTGCGCGATCTGCCCGGCGACCACGAACGCGCACTGCCCCGCGGCTGCCGTCGTGAGAGGGGCTCCCGAGCAGGCGCTGCAGCCGGTGCACGCCTTGTCGCAGCAAACCCCGTCGGCGACGACGCCGGAAGTGCACTCGAAAGGCTGGGTAGCGGGGGTGCCGTTGGGGTTTCTGGTCGTGCAGATGCCTGTCGATCCCGATGAGATCTTGCAGTAGTTGCTGGCGCCACAGTCCGCTTGGGACGTGCAGCTCTTCAGGCACCCGGTCGTAGCGCACTGGAAGGCCCCACAGTCCTCGGGTGTTTCGTCAGCACACGTGCCTGCACCGTCGCACGTCGATGCGGGCGTGAAGGTACTGCCGTTGCATGATGCCTGCTTGCAAACATGGCTGCTGCTCACTTTGCGGCACACACCTGCTCCGTCGCACATGCCGTCGTTGCCACATTGGTTGGTGGCGGTTTCGTCGGAGCAGGTGTTGTGGGGGTCCTGTCCGCCCAGAACCGGGGCGCAGGTGCCGTCACCCTTGCCCGTCAACGTACCTGCGCAGGCGTTGCAGCCAGTACACGTGGTGGCGCAGCAGACCCTGTCGACGCAATTGCCGAGAACACAGTCGCCGTCGAGTGCGCACGGTGAGCCAACCGGGGCTGACAAGTTCTGGTCAATGGGAGCATCGACGGGAGTGCCACCGCCTCCCGCTCCCACGCTTCCGTCCGCGGTACCCCCACCGCCACTCCCGATGATTCCGCCGCTGAAAGTGCTCCCGCCTCCTCCCACGACTCCGCCCATGCCAAATCCACCGCTGCCTCCTCCTCCAGGCGCCTCGCTGCCTGCATCGAATCCACTCGCGCCACCCGAAGATGGAACGGGGACGTCCCGGGCCGCGTCGACGGCGGCATCAATAGGAAGAGCAGGGCCGGACTCGTCCGCAACACCGTCCGGCCCAGTCGCAGGGGTGTCTCCCTGTGCTCCGGGGGCATCCGGTCGAGGACCGTTGTTCACGTCGGTGAAGCACCCCCCCAAGCCGAGGACCAGCGAGAGGACGGAAATCTGTGGAAGAGCGATGGGTCTTCTGGCTTTCTGCATGAACTAGAATCCTCCACGTATTGCCAAGCCAGCTTCGCCGGGGCTCCACGTTGGGACGATGGCCAGGGTTTGGGATTCGATTGCCCCCTTCGAGCGTCCGAGCAGATAGAGCGTGACGCCGGTGAGCACTGCGGCGCCACCAATGCCGTAGCAGACTATCGCGCCGGTCTTGTAGGATTGCTGGCTCGACTTCGTCGCCGGGTCTTGCGTTAAGTTTGCGTCGTTTGCCAAACTATTGGCCTTCAGGTTGAGTGCGATGGCCGTGGCGAGCGTGGCGAGACCGACGCTACCCACGACGATGCCGGTAACGCGCAAGGAAGAGCCGGGATGCACCACGGGTGCTGGGGGAGTAGGAGGGGGTTGGACAACGACCACGGGTGGCGGAGGCGCCACCGGGGGCGGCGGGGGCGCGGCGTGAGCTGGCTCAGAAAGTGGAGCAGTCCTTGCGGTTTCCTCTTCTTGGAACCGACGGCAGTCCGCGATGTGCTTCTCCACTTCAGCGCTGAGCTTCGGACCGATCTTCTCCTCCTTACGGAGGTATTCGCGGAAGCGATCGATGGCGCTTTCCCACTGATGATTCTGCTCGTAGCAGCGTCCCTGGTTGTAGATGTATGTCGGGTCGTCGGTCTGCACATAGAGATCAGCCAGGAGATCTACACCCTTGCGAAAGTCGCCGGCAGAACAGGCCTTCTTGGCGGACTTCTCGGCGCTCTCGAATTTAGCTCTGGCGTTGGCTTGCGAGACTGACACGAACGATAACAACCAGACCAACAGAACGACGCGATGGCGCATAGGGTTGGCGTTCTTCCTATCACGCCCTGCCGGTCCTTGGAAGACGCACCGCCGGCAAACACGCGGAGCAGAACTTCTCTGATTTGACGTCGATATCCTCGACGTAGGTCGAGCTGTGCATCACGCACGAGGTGTCGCCGCAATGGACGAGGCCGTAGGTGTGACCGAGCTCGTGCGTGGCTTCCTTGACCAGCCGGTCGAGCAGGAGGTCGTCGTTCTTGGGCAGTCCGTAGTGGGCGTTGTCGAGACGGAAGAGCGAGACCACGGCGGCGCGTCCATCCAATTGGGCTTCACCGAAAACGTAGGTGAGAATGGGGATGAATAGATCCATGGGAACCACGCCGAGGATGCGTCCTTCGTTCGTGATCGGTTCGTCGAGAAGCTGGGCGAGCAAGCGCGTCGAATGGTACTGGCCGCGCGAGCCGTCGAAGGCGGTTTCAGGATCGAAACGCGGGGTTCGCACCGCCACCGTGGACGCGAAGATGCGGCCGAGCCGCGTCGCCAATCGTGCGAGCACGGGCGACTCTGGTGGCAGGAAGATGGGGACGAGGTGGAGAAGGGGCACGGGGCCTGCCTAGCTCATCTAGGGCTTTGTCCCGTTGGCGTCGGCGTCCGCTCCCTCGGCGCGTTGCAGGCCGTATTTCTTGATCTTGTTGTACAAGGTGGCGCGGTCGATCTGCAGGATGTCCGCCGATTGCGTGATGTTCCAGCGCGTGCGATTGAGGATGATCGCGATGTGGGCCTTCTCCATGTTGGCCAGGGAATCCCCCGGCGGTACAGACGCCGCGGGCGCTTCGGGCAGGCTGACAGGAAGATCGCCGGGCCGGATTAGGTCGCCCTTGCTGACCACCATGGCTCGCTCGATTGCGTTGGCCAGCTCGCGCACGTTGCCGGGCCAGTCGTAGGCCATGATCTTCTGCAGCGCCTCCGGGCTGATGTCCGATACGCGCTTGTCCATCTGCATGGCCAGCTTGCCCATGAAATGCTTGGCCAGGGGAGGGATGTCTTGGCGTCGCTCGCGCAGCGAGGGCAGGGTGATGGAAAAGACGTTGATGCGATAGTAGAGGTCTTGGCGAAAGCGCCCGTCGGCCACCATCTTCTCCAAATCCTCGTTGGTGGCGCAGATCACGCGAAAGTCCACGCTGACCGGGCGCGAGCCGCCGAGTCGCATGACCTCGCCGGTCTCGAGCACACGCAGCAGGTCGACCTGCATCTTGGGCGTGATGCTGCCGATCTCGTCGAGAAAGAGGGTGCCGCCGTCGGCCATTTCGAAGCGGCCCTTGCGCCGGAACTGCGCGCCGGTGAAGGCGCCGCGCTCGTGCCCGAAAAGCTCGCTTTCGAGCAAGGAGTCGGGCAGGGCGCCGCAGTTGATGGGAACTATGGGGAAGTATTTGCGCTGGCTGTTGGCGTGGATGGTGCGCGCGACCAGTTCCTTGCCGGTGCCGCTCTCGCCCCGGATCATCACGGTGGCGTTGGTTTGGGCCACCTGTCGGATCAACTCCATCACCCGGTGCATGGCTGGGCTGTCGCCGACGACGAAGTCGGCCGCGGACAGCTCGTCGATGGTCTCGCGCAGGTGCGAGTTCTCCTCTTCCAGGCGGCGCTCCTTGAGCGCGCGCGCCACCAGGTGGGAAAGCTCGTCGGGGTCGATGGGCTTGGTGACGTAGTCGAAGGCGCCCTGCTTGAGCGCGCGTACCGCGGTGTCCACCGAGGCGAAGGCGGTCATCATGATGACGACGATTCCGGGATTGGTGGCGTGGATGCGCGACTGCAGCTCCATGCCGTCCATGCCAGGCATCTTGATGTCGAGCAGGATGATGTCGAAGGGGCCCTGTTCGAGCGCTTGCAGGGCGAGGGTGGCGCTGGCCGCAGTGGCGACGCGGAAGCCGTCCTTGCGGAACCAGTGCATCAGCGAATCGCGAACGCTGAGCTCGTCGTCGACGATCAGGATGCTGGCCTGCGGTTGGGTCATGTTACGCGGTTTCCTTGTCGAGGCTGGAAGGGGGCGTCGGGCTGCGCGGGAGCCGGATGGTGAAGATGGTGCCCTCGCCGACGTGGGACGTCACGTCGATGGTGCCATGGTGGGCTCGTACAATGCCATAGACGATGGCCAGGCCCAATCCCACGCCGCTCTCCTTGTCCTTGGTGGAGAAGAAGGGCTCGAAGACGTGCCCCACCGCATCTTCGGGGATACCCACGCCTGTGTCGGAAACCACGATTTCGACCGCGTCGGTCATGGGCGTTACGGCGAGATGCAGATTCCCGCCCTCTTCCATGGCCTCGATGGCATTGACCAGCAAGGCCACGATGACCTGCTGGATCTGGTCCGCGTCGCACGTGACCCGGTCGTCTCCGGTTGGCGGTTGGAAGTCCCAGGTGACGGACGACATCTCCATGCGGTGGCGCAACAAAAGCACGCTACGCTCGATGATCTGCGAGAGCAGCGCTGGCGCGAGGGTAGCCTGTGACGGCCGCGCGAACAGCAGCAAGTTCCGGACGATATCGCCCGAACGGCGCGATTCCAGCTGGATGGCGGCGAGATAGCGCTGCACCTCCCGCTTGCCGGCCTCGTCGAGAGTGTCCTCGCGCAGCACCCGCTCGACCAGCTTGGCGTAGTTGAGGATGCCCCCGAGGGGATTGTTCAATTCGTGGGCAACGGTGGCGGCCAGCTTGCCGAGCGAGGCCATCTTCTCCATCAACAGAACCTGTCGCTGGATGCGCCCGAGCTCCTCGGTCTTCTCGATCACCTTCTGTTCGAGTTGTTGCGACCAGTTGCTGGCTTCCTGTCGTGCCTTGCGCAGATCCTGGGTCATGCCGTTGAAGGCCGAGGCCAGGCGGCCGAGCTCGTCGCGCGACGTGATGTCGATGGCCGTGTCGAGGTCGCCCTGCGCGATCCGCTGCGTGCCCGCGACCAGCTTGCTGACCGGCCGGCGCACGATGCGATGCACGAGCGCGATGGTGCCCCCGCTGACCACCAGCATTACCGCGAGGGTGAGCCAGAGCGATTGGCGGCGCGCGTCCGCGAGCTTCTGGTCGAGCGGTTCCAGCGACATCTGCACGTCCATGATGCCGAGGATGGATTGTTCGGTGACCGGCGCGTGGCAACCGCTGCGCGAGCAGCGCGGCTCGTTTTCGATGGCCTCGATGACACCGAAGGTGCGGCGGCCGGCGCTGTTGCGGAACACGCGCGTGCGCTTCTCGGTGTTGACCGCCTTCAGCGGGGAGCTCTTGTCGTGACAGACCACGCACGCCTCGGCTTGCATGTCGACCTTCTGGCCGATCTTGCGCGGATCGTGCGAAAAGGCGATCACGCCTTGCTTGTTGTAGATATTGACGGCCTCGACGCCCGGGCTGTTGGCGACGAGCTGGACCACGTACTGCACGTCCTCGTTGCGGTTGACCAGCATGCCGTGGTTGGTGGCGCGCTTGACCAGCTCGCCAAACCTGTGCGCGTAGCTGTACACCGACTCGTTCCATTCCTCCGAGATGGTGCGAAAGCTGAGGAAGGCATAGATCGAGAAGACGACGAAGATGGTCAGGAGCAGCGGCGCGAGAAGACGCGCGCTGGCGGAGTGCAGATAGTTGACCAGAATTTGTCGCAACGATCCCTTGGCTGAACCGCTTTGCCTGCCTTGCGGCCCGGTTCCTCCCGAGGTCGGGGACGCGTCGGAGGCACCGTCGTCCAACGTCAGGTCAGAAGCTCCTGCACCAGTTTGAGGTAGCGTGGCGAGCCTAGCATCGCACGCGGGTCGGCATTCACCTCTCCCCCATCGGCAAGCGTGGGGCCGACATGGTGGGGGCGACCGGCGAGCAGGGCATCCGTGCGGCGATGAAAGTTGTGCAAGTGGGCGCGGCTGAGTTTCTCCATATCCGAACCGCATAGCAACTGGGATGTTTGCTTGCCCCGGCGGGCTGGATCCGCCGCCAGCTCGATCAGCCAACCGGCGCCGTAGGGTGCCGAGAACACCAGTTCCGGACAGCCAAGCGCGACCTCGTTGCGCGCACGGACACGTCCGGAAATGGGCGCGGGAATCCTGAGCTTGCCCCCCTTGGCGGAAAGGATGGCCGCCTCATCCCCGCGGTCGAGCCAGGTGTCCGCGTCGGGAAGCTCGATGGCCGTGGTCTCCGCGACGAGCCAGGTGATCAGCGCATCTACCCCCACCCGGAAGGTAGTCGTGCCGATTTCGCGCACCCAGGTGTGTCCCCGGCTGAAGCGACGATCATGGGGAAACAGGCGGTACCCGCTTGGCCCCCAGTCCCCAGGCGCCCAAGGCGCCGCTCCAGCCCCACCGCCGTGCAGAGCAGTGTCGAGAAGGCAGTGCTCGCAATCGAAGCCCCGATCACAAAGCTTGTAGGAGAGCACACCGGCCCGCATCCACACGCACGCATCGGCTTCGGGCGGCACGGTACCCAAGGAATGTCGGTTGGCCACGGGACGCAGCTGGGTGGGATTTCTGGAATCGTTGCTGCCTGATGCCATCGAATGCCTCTTTTCGCTGAGGAGACTTGCCGTTTCACGGGGGGCAATTTCGGCGCCAACTTTGACCGAGCTGTTCGATTCGAGGGCAAGTGATGGCTTGGCGTCTCGAATGAGGACGCAGGCCAAGTTGTTTCGGCGTTTCGACCAGTCTGAGGCCACGGTCGAAGCGGATACCGAGATCGTGTTTTTCCACGGTCCGGCGGGTGCTGCTCCTGCCAAAGCCCCAAGGCTGTCGACAAAGCCATTTGATAATAGCTAGTTACGAATGATGTAGAGATTCTCCACAGCGTCATTCAGCAAACGTAGAGATTCTCTGCGTGCGCAATGCAGCAATATTTGGTGTTCACCCATTACCTGGTGCGCCCGAGCGGGATCGAGCAGGTCGCCTCGGCCATAAATCGCCCAGGTTCAGGGGGATTGTGGCTGGGCTTCGTTGACGGGCCAAGGTGTCCCCGCCTTCGGCCAGAAGTGGTACGAGGTTTGCGAATGACCTTGGGCATGGATGCTCACCTCGGTCTCCGGGAGGACGCAATGACCCGAGCTCAAGTCGCGAAGAAGCTTGCCAAGAACGCCTTGCTCTATGCGGGGCTCGCCGTGGTCGTGGTCGCGGCCATTCCTCTCCTCGCCGGCTTGGCCTGGGGCGTACGACTGATGATTCCAGTGCTCTTGCTGGCGCTGGCGGTCGCGGTCTTCGTCAGTCCGGGGTTTCGCCGCTGGTTCATGGGCGAGGCGGACAATTCGGCGCACTACCATGGCGTGGCGATGCCCACCGCCAGCCTGTGGGTGCACCCGGCGCACAGCTGGGCCAACGTCGAGCTTTCGGCGGAGGCGAATATCGGCGCCGATGCTCTGGCCCTGACCGCGCTCGGGCCGGTCACCGCGGTGCAGGCCCCCAAGCCGGGCAGCCAGGTCAGGCAGGGCCAGACGATCTTCACGCTTCTGCATGGAGATCGACGTCTCGACGTCAAGGCACCGCTGAGCGGAACCATCGCCGATGTCAACGAAGAAGCACTGGCCCGGCCAGCGTTGCTCGCGGAAAGCCCCTACGGCGCGGGCTGGGTGGTCAAGCTTGAAGGGGTCGCTCTCGGCAAGGAACGAGCCTTGCTCAAGCGCGGTTCCTCGTTGCGGCAGTGGTGGCGAGGCGAGGTGGACCGTCTCATCCAACGACTGGGCACTGCCGGTGCCGTGCCCACCATGGCGGATGGCGGCGTGGTCACGAGCGATCTTTCAGGGCTCATGGACGACGGCAAGTGGAAGGAGATCGCGGCGGAGTTTCTAGGTCAGATTGCCACCTGACAAAGAAGCGTGAAGGGATCCTGCGATCCCGAGCTGTCAGGTTGTGGAGGCGCCGGGTACTGCCCTCGGACGACGCGAATATCGTCGAGAGCGGTCGAGAGCGGTTGACGTCGGATTCATCACCGGATGTAGGTGTTTCTCACGACGAGACCTCGCGCGCCGAGGATAGCAAAGATGGTCGAGAGTGGTCGGGCTGTAGCAACGTAACAAGCGCGATCAGCCTCGCCGTAGCTGCTCTTGATCTTGGGCGGGCCGACGCGGCGAGGGAAGAACTGCTGCGGCTGCTGCGCAGGCTGTGGAGGATAGATGAGGAGGGCTGACGACGCCGACTTCGCTGGGGTTGGTCTGTGCGCCGACCTCGACGGTGGTTGATAAAGGGACGCCTTATCTCCAGGAGGGAACTGACGCAATTGATCATCTCAAACTTTGATTCCCGAACTCGGCTTTCACGTGCTCACGGGATACCGCTTCGAGTCGCGCGAGTCGGTTTTTGGCGATGTCTACATGGCCGCCACGGACGTGCGGGAGATGAGCCGAAACATGGAGGCGTCTATTCCTGCACTTGTGCTTCGCCACCTGCTCATCCGGGTAGCGAGGCGCCGATCTTGGGGAAGATGCGAGGTCGAAGGTGCGCTCGTCCGCGTAGCAGCGCGGACGGAAGGTGAACATCGGACCATGAAGTTTCCCAACGAAGTCAAACGAGCCATTGTTGACGAGGAAGCCCTTCACGGTCTGGTCAGACGCCGGGTCAACTTCCTGGTCGAGCTGCTGCCCAAGCGGCGCTGCCGCAAAGGCTTCTGAATCGGAGGTGTCGCCATGGGAATCTGGGATTTCGTCGATCGATTGGTGGATGTGACGGAACGGAACTATCGTCAGAATGCAGAATTCAGACACACCCTGATGCGGTTGGAAGCGGAGCGCGAAGCAATCCGACGGGGCAAGTCGCTCCTCGGGGATGGCGCGTGGCACAGCGAGCGAGATGTGTTCAGAGCGTTGGGGCCCTGCACTCACGAGATCCTCGAACTGTTGCTCAGCGACGGGAATAGCTTCGAGGCGCGTGGGGGAAACTTGCGTATGATTGGGTGGGAACTGATGGGGGGACCGAGGAGCCGCGGAAGCGTGAAGGTACTGCCCCTCATGACCAAGACGATCACCGCGGCCGTTCCGAACACCGAACCCGCGACGGCAAGGATAGCGGAAGAACCGGCCACGGAAAACACGCGGCCGAGCCCAGCCGCCCGAGACTCTGTGCAGCGCTCGCGACCGGCGGAAGAAGGGCCCCACTCGACTCCGTCGAAGGGGATGACATCCTGCGCAGAGGATGTCGAGGCAGAGGCCAAGGATGTTAGCGTGGAAGTACAAGTCGCATCGGCGGAGAAGACGGTTCGGGTGACCACACCAGAGCCCGAATCGGCCATCCAGGAGGTGGTTGCCCAGCCGTCCGCTGGCGACAGCGGATCCCAGTCCATGACATCGTCTTCGTCCAGCGCGCCTGCGGTGAACCCTAGCTTCCAGCATCCCCTGGCCTCTGGGGCGCAGCCGTCGGGCGTCCAGGTTGGCCAGCCGAGCCGCTTGCCAGAGAAGTCCACCGCGGGAACCTACTGGTGGGCAGACACTCCTGACATCGCAGACCTGATCGCTCGAGGGGTAGTCATGCGCCGGGGGCGGGAACTCCTTGCCGTCGATGTCGTCAAAGAACGCCGTGTGATCGCACGGATGGCGTTGGCTGAAATAGGCACATTCTTCGACTTCTATGACATTGGACTAGAACATGTGGTGTTCGAACGGGGACGCGAGTCCTCTCGGTGCGACTCCATCGCATGTGCATGGATCTACCACCCCGGCAGTGGCCTCAAGATCTTGGACAAGGATCTCCGGTCGGTGGCTCCGAAGATTGTGTCCTTCCGGGAGGCAATGCGGCTCCGCAAGTACCGCTCTTGGTTGCTGCCATCCTGCCCCGTGAAGGACGATAGACGGTTCGCCATTCGGAGCCGCAGTCAGTTCACGATCAGCCTACCGATGGTGGTGAATGTCTCGCGCCGAAAGACCAGCGAGCCAGTCGCGAAAGTCCACTTCTGCGGTTTGAGCTTCCGCGAGGAATCACCGCATCTACTATTCGAGGGGGAAGCCTTTATGGCATGGAGCGCCGCCATTGCACTCGCCAGGTACACGGAAGTCGGGGTGAAGATAGCGCTCCCGCATGGCGGCTGGATGCCAGGCAAGCTTGCTGCCGACTTCCGGAAATCAGAGGATGGCAAGGAGTTTGGGCGCGGCTTGCACCTGCGCCTGGATTCAATACCCGAAAGCGCGCGACGATGGGCAGGCCGCTTCCAGAGCATATTCGAACTGCCTCTCAGCCAGGACCGCGATCATCCGGTATTGGACTGGAGCCAGGGGTTTCCTCCCCGGCGCAAAAGGAGACCCCCCAGAAGGCGGCGCTCTTCTGGCGAATGACTGATTCTGACCCCTCGATGATCTCGCAACCGAAGGTTGGGGCGGGCCGCGATGGGCGACAGCTCCGTCGTGTCCCAGAATTCGATCTGCAAGAGGGGACGCGAATCCGGGCGCTTGGTAGTCGCGCTGCCGGGCTTGCGGAGCGTGATCTGCGAAAACCTCAAACGCATGGGTCTGCGACGTACGTGGCTCCGGCACTCCTGCGCGCCCAGATGTGTGGATTTGTGGCGG
>Ga0210133_1000268_pt1 | contig 20343 bp, 15 predicted proteins | sample Joice_ThreeSqC_D_2_FD_184874 | JGI IMG/M metagenome (GOLD analysis project Ga0210133, IMG submission 184874) | Wetland microbial communities from San Francisco Bay, California, USA, that impact long-term carbon sequestration - Joice_ThreeSqC_D1... | ecosystem: Environmental > Aquatic > Marine >...
CGACGACCGGGCACTACCAGATGGAGGACCTCGACCGCGGCGTCGTGGCCGTCAAGGTTTCTAACGGCGTCTACCTCGGCTGGCGCATGATGGGCTACGAATACAATCCGACCAATCCCGGCAGCGTCGCCTACAACGTGTATCGCGCGGGCACCAAGCTGGCGACCGTCACCGACAGCACCAATTACCTCGACGCCAGCGGCGCGACGAGCTCGAGCTACACGGTGGCGGCGGTGATCAATGGGACCGAGTGCGCGCAGTCGCCCCCGGTGACGACCTGGGCGCAGAATTACCTGTCGGTGCCACTTCAGGTTCCGCCGAACGCGGCCACCGGGGCCAGCTACAGCGCCAACGACGGCACGCCAGGCGACCTCGATGGCGATGGCAAGTACGACATCGTCCTCAAGTGGGATCCTTCCGACGCCAAGGACTCATCGCAATCCGGCGTCACCGGCAACGTGCTCGTGGACGGGATCAAGCTCGACGGCACACGGCTGTGGCGCATCGACCTCGGCATCAACATCCGCGCCGGCGCGCACGACACGCAGATCTCGGTGTACGACTTCGACGGCGACGGCAAGGCCGAGGTGGCGATGAAGACGGCGCCCGGCACCAAGGACGGAACTGGCACGTATCTGCACACGGGACCCGCGGCCAGCGATTCCGACACCACGGACTACCGCAATTCCAGCGGCTACATCCTGACCGGGCCGGAATACCTGACCGTGTTCGAGGGCGCGACCGGTAAAGAGCTGGCCACCGTGGCCTATCCGGTGCCTCGCAACAGCAACCCCTCCAGCTCCGACGTTTCGGCGTGGGGCGACGACTACGGCAACCGGGTCAATCGATTCAACGGCGGGGTATCTTTCGTCAAGGAAGGTGGCAGCGCGACGGGAAAGCCGAGCATCATCACGCAGCGCGGGTACTACACGCGCATGACCGTCAGCTCGTATCTCTTCCGGGGCGGCGCGCTGACGAAGAACTGGATCTTCGACAGCAACGCTTCCGGGAACTCCAGCGCCGCGGGCCAGGGCTGCCACTCGTGCATGACCGCGGACGTGGATGGCGACGGCGCCATGGAACTGATCCCCGGCGCGGTGACCATCAACAGCGATGGGACCCTCCGCTGCACGACGAAGATGGGCCACGGCGATGCCTTGCACGTGGGCGAGCTCATCAAGGGCAAGGGCATCCACGTGTACATGGTGCACGAGGGCACTGGCGGTGAGGATTCTCACGACGCCAGCACCTGTGCCTTCGACTTCAACAACACGGGTGGCGGGGACAACGGCCGCGGCGTCGGAGAGTGGGTCAGCATGAGCGCGTCCGGTGCCTCGTGCTCCAGCTCCACTGGTGGAAATCTGTATTGCTCCAACGGGGCATCTGGCGCCCCTTCGGCCGGCAGCAACTTCCTCATTTATTGGGACGCCGACGAAGCCCGCGAGCTGGAGGACGGCACATCGATCACGAAGTCTGGCGCTGGAAGCCTGCTCAGCGCTTCCGGGTGCGCTTCGAACAATGGTACCAAGAGCACGCCGACGCTGACCGCGGACTTGTTGGGTGACTGGCGCGAGGAATTGGTGTTGCGCACCAGTGACAACTCGGCCCTGCGCATCTACACCACCACCACGGTGACCACCCGGCGCATCTACACGCTGATGCACGATCCGACGTACCGCATGCAGGTGACCTTCGAGCAATCGTCGTACAATCAGCCACCTCACACCGGCTTCATGATCGGTCCAGGGATGGCCGATCCGCCCAAGCCGGATATCTACGTGAAGTAGCAACGAGGGGTCGAGGACCGCAGCAACACCGCCGCGGGTCGCGAGGTGCGACGCACAAAAGGAGTCCCCCATGAGATCCGCACTCCGCCATTCGAGGCAACTTCGTGGACGCTTGCAGCTTGTCTGCCTTCTGGGCGCCATCGGCCCGCTCATCGCGAGGAATGCATCCGCCACGGAGTACTACGTCTCCACCACGGGCAACGACTCGAATCCCGGCACCCTCGACCAGCCCTTCGCCACCCTGCAGAAGGGAGCCAATACCGCGGTGGCGGGCGACACGGTCTGGATACGCGGAGGGACGTACAACATCACCACTCCCGCGACGAGCGCCGCTGGCATCAATTTCACGAAGAGCGGGACGTCGGATACCAACCGGATCAAGTACTGGGCCTATCCCGGCGAGGTTCCGGTCTTCGACTTCGCCGAGATGACGATCTCGACGAATGGCTACACCATGGGCTTCTCCATCAGCGGCAGCTACCTGCATTTCAAGGGCCTGGAACTCTGCAACGTACCGATGAACTCCTTCTCCAACAACGCCATCTCGGTCACCAGTGGCGGCTACGACACCTTCGAGCTACTCAACCTGCACCACAACAGCGGCAACGGGATCTTCATCGGCAGCAAGACGGCTGGTGGGCATCTGATCCTAAATTGCGACGCGCACGACAATTACGATGCCACCTCGAACCAGGGCCAGGGACAGAATGCAGACGGCTTCGGCATTCACTACCAGACGACTGGCGAGCGCTCGATCATCAGGGGCTGCCGTGCCTGGTGGAATTCCGACGATGGCTACGATCTGATCAACCATGAAGTACCCGTGACGGTCGAGAATTCCTGGGCCATGGGCAACGGGTACGCGGAGTACGGCACGTTCAACCCCAGCTCGGGCAACGGTAACGGCTTCAAGATGGGCAGCAGCAAGACCGGCGTCCGCCACCTGGTGCAGAACAACGTGGCCTGGAAGAACAAAGCGAGCGGCTTCTATGCCAACCACTCCTCGGGAGGCAACACCTGGTACAACAACACGTCATTCCAGAATGGCACCCAGTACAACATGCTGGCCAGCGATCCGAATGATTCGTCAATCAAGATCATCCTATCGGGCTCGCTGGTGCACATCATGAGGAACAACGTCGGCTACCCCAACAAGAACACCAACATGGAAGGGGTCGACACCCAATACAACACCTGGGACCTTAACCTCACCCCGACGGCGAAGGACTTCCTCAGCATCACGGATCCCAGCGTCTCGGGCACCGGTCAGGCCATCGAGGCCACTTCGCCCGCTCTCGGCCCGCGACAAGCCGACGGCAGTCTGCCGAACGTGGACTTCCTGAAGCTCGCCGCCGGGAGCCAGATGATCGACAAGGGCACCGACGTCGGCCTTCCTTTCAATGGTGCCGCGCCGGACTTGGGCGCCTACGAGTATGGCGCCTCCACCGGCTCCGGCGGCGCGACTGGCTCCGGCGGCGCGACTGGCTCCGGCGGCGCGACTGGCTCCGGCGGCGCAATCGCCTCAGGCGGTGCGACCGGCTCGGGTGGCATGGTCGGCAGCGGTGGTGCGAGTGCTACGGTTTCGGGTTCTGGAGGCTCCACAGCGAGGGGAACAGGCGGAACGACCGGCTCCGGCGGCATCCCTGGAGGCGGCGGCTCTTCCGGCGGCCCCGGGAGCGGCGGGAGCATCGCGGGATCAGGCGGCGCGACGCCGAGCGGTTCGGGCGGCAGGACAATCGCGGCGTCCGGAACCGGAGGTTCCTCTGCCGGTGTGACCAGCGGCGGATCGAGCACAACAGGGACAGGCTACGGCGCGCCTGCTTCCGGCTGCTCGTGCGCCATCGGCGCACCTTCCCGACCAGCCTCGGTTTCCAGCTTCCTGGCCTTCCTCGGCGCCCTGAGCCTCGTTCTGCACAGGCGGAACCGCGGCACAACGTCGGCCGCGTGGAAGCCGCTTTGTTTGCGTGACTTCTCGCCTCGCCTACTTGCGGCGCCGCCGACGCGCGACGAGGGTGACGACCGCGAGTAGCCCTAGCGCCGCCAACCACGACATCGACCCCTGCGTCGAGGCGAGGCCGCCGAGTCCGCCGAGGTCGCAATCGCATCCGCCTGAGGCTGCGCCTGCCTCCGTGGTGTTTCCGGTACTGGTATCGCCACCGGCGCCGCGCGTACCGCCGGTTCCCGCGCTCGCGCCCCCGCTGCCATCGGTCCGACCGCCGCCACTTCCCACGTCGCCGCCGCTGCCAAGGTTGCCACCACTTCCGGTGCTGCCACCGGTGCCGACCCTGCCACCACTTCCGACAACGCCCCCGCTGCCAGCACCGGCATCCCCGCCGCTGGCACCCCCCGTTCCCATACCACCGTCCCTGCCACTGCCACCGCCTGTGCCGGTGCTCCCGCCGGTGCCGTTACCGCCGTTCGGAACCCCGCCCGGGCACACGGCGCTCTTGGCGCCCGCGACGAGAGCCTGGGCAATGGTCGGGAGGCACCACGAGACGGGGTTCGCCTTCCTGTTGAGAATGCCGAATCCGCCCGTGCCCGTGCACCCGCCGTTGTCCCACCAGATGGGTACCGCCCCTCTTTGCCTGGCACCCTGGGCGTAGTACTGCGCGTGGGCGACCCGGGACGCCAGGTCGTCCGGAGCGACAGAGCCCCATTCGCCGATGACCGGGACGGTTCCCTTCGCCGCTACATCGCCCACTTCCCGGGTCAGGTTGTCGTCGATGGAGGACTTGTCCGAGGCGGATCCCCACGTGGTGGGACTTCCATTCATGGAGAATCCGTTCGGATCGTAGGTATGGATGGAGATGAGGACATTCGGGTCGTTGTTGGGGATGACGAGCTCGCTGATCGCAACGGTGGGCGGGCTGGCGCCGTGGGTGGGCAGCATGACGAACCTGGTGGCGTTGTTGCCCCCGGTACCCCGGATGGCGGCGAGCGCAGCCGCGTTGTACGCATTCAGCACGGCTCGCTGCGAGGTGTTTCCACCGCTGTAGGCATTGGTCGTTCCGTGCGGCTCGTTGAAGGTTTCGAGGATGAGATGATCGCCGTAATCCCTGAATCGGGTGGCAATCTGCGTCCACACCGCGGTGGCCTCGGCGACGCCGGCCGCTTGGCCCGAGGTGGTCAGAACGATCCAGGCGTCGTGGTGCGTGTTGACGATGGCGTACATGCCGGTGCTAAGGACGTAGTTGGCAATGACCTCGACCCTGTCGAGCCACGCCTTGTCGATGGTGTAGCTCGGCGCGGGACCGAGATGGCTTTCCCAGGTCACGGGGATTCTCACCGTGTTGAAGCCCATCGCCTTCACCGCATCCATCATGGCCTGGGTGGTCGGGGGATTGCCCCAGCCGGTTTCATCCCCGGTCGTGCAATCCATGCTGTTGCCCAGGTTCCAGCCGACCAACATGTCGCAAACAACCTGCTGCCTGGTCAGCCCCCTCATGGTGCCGCCCTGGGCATGCAGATCCCCGTCGATCAGCAAGGCCAGCACGAATAGCGTGGACGCTGCGGCCAGGATACCAATGCTTGGCGCGGGTGCCTTCTTCATGGTGACTCTCTGCTTTCTACTTGTGTGTCGACGACGTCCCGCGATTCCAAACCCAAGAATCCCCGTACCCTTGACCCATATAGTGCAGTAGCGGCTCAACCGGACAAGCGTCAATCTTTCGGCACGGGCTTGCGCTTTTCTGGCATCCCCCGCAAGCGCGCCTCGATTGTCAGGCGCAAAGCGATCAGCCTACGGAGCAACAGGCACGCAGCTGGTGGAAGGCGGGTCCTGTGCCGCGCTGCACCGGTTGAGCTTCGGGCTCATCCATGCCAAGGTCGCGAAACAACTCGACGGGACAATCCGGTCTTCACCCATGATCAGCACCATCCTCGCGGGACTTTCCCTCATCGACGCCACGGGCTTGACGATCCTGGCGATCACCATCTCGACCCTCTTGCTCGGAATGGCCGCCAATCTCTGGCTGAGAGCCCGATACGCCGCCCTCGACAGGGACCTGCGCCGAGCCGGGGGTCTGGAGGACGCGTTCGAGCACGAGGTGCTTCGCAACATCGTGCGTGACGCGGTCAGGGCCGCCCGGCGCCCGGGCGAGCTCAACACCCAGGCCATCATCGAGGAGCGCTTCCAATCCGACCTGCGATCCCTGCTGTTCGCCGAGCGCTTCGTACGCTCGGCAACGGGGTTGGTCATCATCTTGGGTCTGCTCGGCACGTTCTACGGGCTGACCTTGTCCATCGGCAAGATCGTCCATCTCGTATCGGGCGACGCCGGCGCGGTCGCCGATGTCGCGCAGGGGGTAAGCCAGGGCCTGAGCAGCGCGCTTTCGGGCATGGCGGTGGCCTTTTCCAACTCGCTCGTCGGGGTATTCTCCGCGGTCGTGCTCACCGTCCTCGGAATCCTCTCCAACGTCTCGGACCGGCGGATGGCCTTGATGGTGCAAATCGAAACCTACCTGGACCGCACGGTGGAGCGGCAGTCCGCTTCACTCGGATCCCCGGCCTTGCTGCCCGGACTGGGCGACGCTGCCGCTCGCCTCGACGGCGCGGTGGCTCGCTTCGAGTCGGCGCTGCAAACCTTCGCGGCGAACACCCGGGATTTCCACGAGTTCAACGCGCACCTGAAGGACAACGTCCAGCGCCTGAGCCTGGCCTTCAGCGACCTGAGCGACACGCTGAAGACCCATCTCGGCGCCATCAGACCCGGACCGAGGAGCTAGGCCATGTCGGTGAGAAACCGCCGGCAACTTCTATCGGATATCGAAGGTACCCGCGAGATCTGGCCGGCCTTCACGGATGTGATGTCGACCATGGCGCTCATCATGTTCGTGCTCGTGCTGCTTGCCTACGTGCGAAACTTGATCAACGAGAAGCGGCTGGAATCCTCACGCTTGCAGATCGTCGCGGCCGAGAGACAGCTTCGTTCAGTGCAGGCCGAGGTGCTGGCGGGCAGGGCCGAGCTCGCGGCCTCGCAGGGGATGCTGCGAAACCAGCAAGCGCTGGTGGCCGACAGCAACCAGCAACTTTCGACCCTGCGCACGCAATTGCAGGGCATCGCCGTTCTGCGCGTTTCCGTGCTGAACAAGCTGAAGACCGCGATCGAGGCCGAGCTCGGCCGCAGCGGCGGGAACAACGCCCAGGTGGCGACCATCGGGGACAATGGCGACATCGCCGTGAACGAGAGCCTGGTGTTCGAGTACAACTCCTTCGCCATCAAGAAACAGGCGCGTCCGGTGCTCGATTCCCTCGGCAGGGCACTCGGTAACTTGCTCGCAGACAACGAGGTTCGCGAGAACATCGACACCATCGTCATTCAGGGCCACACCGACGAGCGCGGCTCGGCCTCGTTCAACTGGGAGCTTTCGGCCAAGCGGGCGACCGCCGTGCTGGACTACCTCTTCCAGTCCAACCCGGTGCTCGCCGACCGCTACGGTGGCTACTTCGCCGCCAGCGCCTATTCGAAGTTCCGGCCGGTCAACCCCGCCAAGACCGAGGCGGCCTACCAGCAGAACCGCCGCATCGAGATCTCGGTCGTGCCCAAGGACACCAACGTGCGCAAGGTGATCGATGCCTACGTTCAGGGCACGCCCCCCGCAGCACCGGCACCGACGGCACCGCCACCGTAATCGACACGAACACGCATGACCAAGACCGAGATCCGCATCATCTACGGCGACACCGATCAAATGGGGGTCGTGTACTACGGCAACTACCTGCGCTTCTTCGAGGCGGCGCGCAACGAGTGGCTGCGCGCCAAGGGCGCCCGCTGGCGCGACATCGAGGCCACGCACGCCGTGTATCTGCCCGTGGTCGAGGCCAAGGTGAACTACAAGCGACCGGCGCGCTACGACGACCTCATCGTGGTGGAGACCCACCTTGGAGATCTCGGCCGGGCCTCGCTACGCTTCGATTACCGGGTCGTGCGAGGCGAGGATCTTCTGGCGCTCGGCCACACCTTGCACGCCTGTGTCAGCCGCGACGGCGACATCCGCGAGCTCCCCGAGGTAGTGCTGGCCCAGTTGCGCGCCTGAGGCAGGGGTCATTCCTCGGACGCGTCGAATCCCGCGAGACGATATTTCTTGAGCTTGTCGTGCAGGGTTGCGCGCGAAAGCCCGAGGCGGCGCGCGGCCTCGCTACGATTGTTCCGGCACCCCTTGAGAGCTTCGACGATCAGCCCGCGTTCGTAGGCCTCCATGCGTTCGCGCAAACCGAAAGTTTCGGGTGCGACATCTGGCTTGGACCCCGGTTCGAGCAGCGACAGGTCCAGTGCACCGTCGGGCGACAGGGCAACCAGACGCTCGATGGTGTTCTCCAGCTCGCGCACGTTGCCGGGCCAGGGTCGGCCCACGAGGCGAGCGAGCAGCGGCTCCGCGTTCGCGATGGGGGCCACGCCGAAGCGCTCCGCGAAAGCATCGAGGAAATGCCGCGCAAGCAGCGGAAGGTCCTGCAGTCGCTCGCGCAACGGCGGGACATGCAGATGCACCACGTCGAGCCGGTAGTACAGGTCCTCGCGAAAGGCCCCTGCACGAACCTGCGCCGGCAAATCGGCATTGCTGGCTGCCAGTACGCGCACATCGACCGTGCGTTCGCGCTCCTCGCCCACCGCGCGAACCTCGCCCGACTGCAGCACGCGCAGCAGCTTGGCCTGCAATGGCGCTGCCATTTCGCCGATCTCGTCGAGCAGCAAGGTGCCGCCGTCGGCTTCGCCGAAGAGCCCTGGCCGCGAGCGCACGGCGCCGGTGAAGGCGCCGCGGGTGTGGCCGAACAACTCGGCCTCGGCGAGCTCCGGCGTCAGGGCGGCGCAGTTGAATCGCACGAAGGGCTTGTCCGCCCGCCGCGAGCCGGCCACGATGGCCTCGGCCAAGCGCTCCTTGCCGGTGCCGCTTTCGCCCGAGATGAGCACGGTCACGTCGCGCGGTGCTGCCCGACCCGCGAGCAGCGCCAGCCTTCTCATCGCTTCCGACGCGAAGACCATGCGCCGCGACAGCGAGATCTCGCAGCGTAGCTTCTCGTTCTCAAGGGCGAGGCGCGTGCTCTCGACAGCGCGCCTGACCACCGCGAGCAGTTCCTCCATCTCGAAGGGCTTGCGAAAGTAGTCGCAGGCGCCTGCCTGCATGGCCACGACGGCCTGCCGTTCCGAGCCGTGCGCGGTGATGACCACCACGCGTGGCGCGGGCGAGAAGGCCCGCAAGCGCGTGAGCAACCCCATCCCATCGAGCTTCGGCATACGCAGATCCGTGATGACCAGATCCGCGGGTGTGGCGCTGAAGCGCTCAAGTCCGGCCTCGCCGTCCGCTGCCTCGTCGACCACGAAGCCCGAGGATTCCAGGATCTCTCGCAGCGTGTAGCGGATTCCCTCGTCGTCGTCCACCACCAGCACGCGCGGTTTCACGAATTCGCCTCCTGGCCGGGCAACTGCATCGCCGCCACTGTGCCCCCGCCCGCTCTTGGCGACAAGGTCACCTCGCCGCCGTGCTGTCGCAAAAGAGCGCGGGCGATGGTCAGCCCCAGTCCAGAGCCGCGCGGCTTGGTGGTCACGCCCGGCTGGAAGACATTGTCGCGCAGCGGGGCCTCGATGCCGGAGCCACGGTCGAGGATTGTCGCACGCGCCTGCCCGTCGCCCTCGGATTCGATCTCCACCCATTCGTTCTCCGGGCTCGCCTCGATGGCGTTTTGCACCAGGTTGATGACCGCCTGCTTGATCTTGCGCGGATCGCAACGCACGGCTCGCGCCTGGGCCTTCACGACCAGCCTCACGTTGCGCTCACGCGCCATGCCCTCGTGCATCTCGGCGACCTCTTCGAGCAAGGCGCGCAGGTCCACGACTTCGATGGCCAGCGGCACCAGCGGCCGAGAGAAATTGAGGAACTCCTCCAGGATGGTTTGCATGCGATCCACCTCGCGGCGGATCACGGCCAGCCGCTCGGCAGGTTTGCCCAGCGGCGCGTCCTCGGCCAGCAACGCCGAGAGCCCCTTGATGCTGGCCAGGGGATTCTTGAGCTCGTGGGCGATCTCCCCCGAGAGCGCTGCTAACTCCTGCGCCCGATCGGCGTGCGCGCGCAGGACCTCGTGCCGCGCCTCGAGGCCCCGGCGAAGCACGCCGTCGAGCGAGTGGCGCAGCCCGCGCCCGAGGAAGGTCACCACGCCAAGTCCGACGGTGGCGAAGGTGGCGGCCCACAGCACATGGGCCTCGTCCCAGCCCGCAACCGCGTCGCCGCCAAACACGGACGGATTGAAGTGGGGCAACATGCCGCCGAACTTGACCCAGACCATGATCCAGATGGCCGCCGCTTGCGCCCCCGCGAATAGCGCCAGCAAGGGTGGCTCGACCAACACGGCGCCCACCAGGGCGATGGGGAACATGACGAAAAAGAAGGGACTCTCGATGCCACCCGTGGCCAGCGCGGCCACGGCCTGCCCGACCGAGGCGAACCCGAAGTTGACCGCGAAGGCGTGACGGCCAAGGCCGTGCCGCCGGTAACGCAAGACCTCGTGCACGAAGAGCGCCATGCCCAGGATGCCGAGCCCGATGAGCGCACCCCGCCGCCATGGGGTGACCTCGCTCATGACCAGCCAGACCACCAGCGCCAACATGACCGGCACGACCCACAGGCGCGCCAAGGAGACCCGGCCAAACAGGCGCGAAAGCTCATCGCGCTGGATGTCTTCGTAGCCGGGCGGTGGCGGGATCTTCGGCATGTTCTTCGGCATTCCCGGGCGCTTCGTTCGTTTGCTGGCGCCAGACATCATACGCTTCGACCGGCTCGACGTTACCGTTCGAAATCGCGGCCCAGCGCCTTGGACAGCGCGGCGTGGGCGATACCAAGGCGGCCGCGCGCATCGGCAAGCGCGATGTCGGACTGGTACATCCGATCGTTGGCGTCGAGCACCTCGAGCGAACCGGTTACGCCGGCCTCGAAGGTGCGCTTGGCCGAGGCGGCCGCCTCGCCGGCGAAGGCAGCCTGGCGCTCGGCGAGGCGAACGCGCTCGACTGCGACGCGGACGTCGCGAACGGCGTCCGCCACCTCCTGCGCGATGGCCAGGCGCTGCGTCTCTGCGGCGGCCCGCGCACCCTCGGCCTCGGACTCGGCTTGCAAGCGCTTGCTGCCACGGTAGCCGCCATCGAAGAGCGGCCAGGTCGCGTCCAGGGTAAGTCGCCAGCCATCCTTCTTCCCCGTCGGGTAGGGCATATCCGAGGCAAACAAGGTCGCGCTGCCCGAAAGCTGCGGCACCAGGCGCAGGCGCGCGGACAGGGCTTGCGCGTCCGAGGCGCGAATCTTCGCCGCGTCGGACTTCACCTCTGGCCGGTGACCGAGCGCCTCGGAAATCAATGCCTCGCCGAGCTCGGGCATCGTCGACGCGGGCGGATCCCCAGGCAGCACGCGAACCGGTTCGGCCTTGCCGAGCAACACCGCGGTCGCGAGCCGCGCTCGTTCGAGATCGGCCCGCGCGCGCACCAGATCGCTCTGCCGTTTGACCAGCTCGGTTTCGGCCTTGAGCACGGAGAGCGTCGGGGCTTCTCCCGCGGCGGACATGCGCGCGGTGGTCTGCCGATGCTCGTCCGCCGTCGCCACCGCGCGCTCGGAGGCCGCGACGACATCCTCGGCCGCGGCCGCGGCCCATGCCGCTTGCACAAGGGTGGCGCGAAGGCGCAGGCGTATGACCCGCACGGACGCCACCGTGGCCTCAACACCCTGTTGGGCCGCGGCGCGATCGGCCCATGCGCTCGGGATGACAAGAGGCACCCTGGCCGACGCCGAGACCGTCCAAGCACCGATGGGCTGGATATAGAGCGTTCCGGGAATCCCGGCAGGTGTCGGCTGCCCGAGAGCCTGGAACAAGCCGCCCAGCCCGACCTTGGCTTCGTCGCTGTTACGCGCGTAGCCGGCCGCCGCCACCACCTGCGGCAGAAGCGGCGACGATGCTTGCCCGAGTAGGCTACGCGCATGCCCCACCCGGCTCCTCGCCTCGGCCAGTACGAAGCTCTGCGCGTCCAGCTCGGCGAGAGCCTCGCCGAGGCTGATGGTTCGTGTGCCATTCGCGCTTGCCGGCATGGCAGAGAACACACAAAGCAGCACCGACAGGATGGGTTTCTTCATCGCGTCTCCCGCATCTCCGTCACGGCGTGTAGCAAGGAAGATGCCGCCTCGAAGAACCTGTCCTCCCGAGAGGGCCTGCCGCCAGACCGCCGGAATCCCCGACAGCCCGCCGGAATTCCAGACAGGCCGGTGACGGCGGGGAACACTGGCGAGCTGCCCGGGCAAGGCGATACACTCGAATCGAGCACCATGGCCGACACCGTCATTTGCCTTCACTGCGGTGGAGTGCTGGACCCACCCCCAACTGCGACCGGACCTTCTTCCATGCGCGCCTGCCGTTGCGGCGCACAGAAGGAAGCAAAATCCGTGCGGTGCCCGAGCTGCGGCGGCTCGATCAAGGTCGGCACGCGCGCCTGTCCCTACTGCGCAAGTACCGTCGCCACCTGCCGATGCGCCAAATGTCTTGGCTGGAACCTCGCCGGTGCCGCGCACTGCCAGGCATGCGGGCGACCTCTGGTCGCCGAGGCCATGGGAAGCAACAGCGCGGCCGGGTGCGACTGCCCGCGCTGCGGGCACAAGTTGCAATCGCGCGAGTACGCCGACATGAGCGTGGAAGAGTGCGACGACTGCGGCGGGCTCTTTCTCGCCCCAGACATGTTGGAACGACTGGTGGCCGCGCACGATGCCCCGACAGGGATGCGCCTGGCCTTGCCCAAACGCGAGTTCAAGCGCGAAACCAGCGTGCGCTACATCCATTGCCCGGTGTGCCGGAAGATGATGAATCGCCAGGCCTTCGCTCGGATTTCGGGCATCGTCATCGACGTCTGCAAGTCGCACGGTCTGTGGTTCGACGGCGGTGAGCTGGCCGAGGTTGTCCGATTCGTGGAAAGCGGCGGACTCGAACGAGCGCGCGAGCGGGAGATCTCCGAGCTCACCGAGAGACAGCGCCAGTCACGCACGGAAATGGCCATCGCCGAGGCCACCGGGGCCCTCGACCTGGAGACGGACAGCCCGGGGTTCAGCATCCGATGGAGATCGGGCAGCGGCAGCGGCGTCTTCGCCGATTTGCTGCACGCCATCGTCCGCGCGTGGAAGTAGAGCCGGGCCGCCGGAATTCCGGCAGCACGAAGAGCAAGAAGGCTGCAAGACGCAAGGTGCACCGTCCTTCCCGCCACGCATCCCCAGCTTTTCCTCGCCATCTCCGGCTCCGTGAACGCACGATCTTCCGCAGCCGCAGGCACGGAGATTGCTGGCGACAGGACCGAGGAGTTGTCCATGAAACGGGTCGCCATCATCTTCACGGTCTTGGTACTGGGCCTGGGCACGTTGCTCGGTATCCGGCTGCGTTCACAGGCGCAGGTTCTGCGCGGTCCCACCGGTGGGGCGGGCGAGATCGAGGGAACCGAGGTCGACCTCGGCTCGCGCGTCGGAGCGCGCATCGAGCGCATCCATGTCCGCAAGGGCGATACGGTGAAACACGGCGACGTGCTGGTCACCTTCGACTGCGCGGATGCTCGTGCCGCGGTCACCGAGCTCGAGGCTCGTCTACGCGCGGCCGAGGCACAAGCGCGCGCGGCCGAGCTTTCCACGGGCGCGGCAAAGGGCAGCCGCCAAGCCGCCGCCTCGGCCAAGGCGGCCGCGGAGGCGCAAGCGGCGGCGCTGGCGGCCAAGCGGGACGCGGCCCTGCGCCAGTCGAAGCGCCTGGAGGCGGTGGCCGCCGACGTGGCGCTGGCGAGCCGCGATCAGACCCGCGCCAGCGCCGAGGCGCTCGAACAGCAGGTTCGCGCCATGCGGGCGCAAGCGGCGGCCAACCAGAACCAGATGGTATCGGCCGGCTCGACATGGCGCGCGTCGAGCGCGCAGGCACAGGCTGCGCAGGAGCAGGCCCAGGCGGTTGCGGCGAACCTGCTGCGCGCCCGCTTGCTGGCCGCGGATTGCGAGCTGCGTGCCCCGCGTGACGCGCGCGTGGCGGAGATCCCGCACGAAGAGGGGGAGCTGCTCGCTCCCGGCGCCATCGTCATCCGCCTGCTCGACCTGCGCGAGGTGCGCGCGACCTTCTACCTGCCCAACGCCGAGCTGGCCTCGGTCAAGACCGGCGTGCCCGTCGAGATCACGGCGGACGCCTACCCCGGCGAACGCTTCTTAGGCCACGTGTCGAATGTGGCCTTCAAGGCCGAGTTCACCCCGCGCAACATCCAGACGCGCAGCGATCGCGATCGGCTGGTCTATCCCATCGAGGTCGTGGTGGCGAATCGCCAGGAGAAGCTACGCGCGGGCATGCCGGTGGACATCGTGCTTCCCGGAACCGGCCGGCGATGAGTGAGCGGCCATGAGCGAGATCGAAGCACGGGAACTGAGCCGCCGCTTCGGCGCGACGAGGGCACTCGACGGGCTTTCCTTCGCGGTCGAACGAGGCGAGCTCTTCGGCCTGGTGGGCGCCGACGGCGCGGGCAAGACCACCGCCATCCGCGCCCTGGCCGGCCTCATCGAGCTCGATGGGGGGCGAGCGCTGGTCGCGGGACGCGATCCGTCGGCAGGCGGCGCGGCGGTGCGCGAAAGCTTGGGTCTCGTACCCCAACAGGCGAGCCTGTACCCCGATTTGTCGGTTGCGGAAAACCTGCGCTTCTTCGCGCGCCTCTTCTGTCTGCAAAGGCAGATCTTTCGCGAACGCAGCGAGCGCCTGCTCCACATCACCCGTCTCGGTCCATTCGCCGACCGCCGCGCCGATGCGCTGTCGGGCGGCATGTACAAGAAGCTATCCCTGGCCTGTGCGCTTCTGCACCAACCCGAGGTGCTGCTGCTCGACGAGCCGACGGTTGGTGTGGACCCGGTCAGCCGCCGCGAGCTGTGGGCTCTCCTTCACGAGTTCGTGCAGGAGGGAATGACCGTGCTGCTGTCAACCCCTTACATGGACGAGGCCGAGCGCTGCCACCGCGTCGCGCTGGTGCACCACGGGCGGTTGCTCCTGGGGGGCGAGCCCGCCGCCTTGTTGGCGGACTTCGCGGCGAAGGAGCGCAAGAGCACGGGCACGTCCTTCGAAACGCTCTTCCTCGCCCGCCTGGAGCAGGCGGAAGAAGACGAGCAGGTGGCCACCGCATGAGCGAGCTGACCATCGAGGCCGTGGGCCTTGGCCGCAATTTCGGCGCCTTCCGCGCCGTGGCCGACGTGTCCTTCACCGTCGAGGCCGGCGAGATCTTCGGCTACCTCGGCGCCAACGGGGCAGGCAAGTCCACCACCATCCGCATGCTGTGCGGGCTGCTCGCGCCGTCGCGCGGCACCGCGCGAGTGGCCGGCTTCGACGTGGGGCGCGAGCCGGAGGCGGTGAAATCCTCCATCGGTTACATGTCGCAGAAGTTCTCCCTGTACCTCGACCTGCCCGTGAAAGACAACCTCGACTTCTTCGGCGGCGCGTACGGGCTTTCCGGCCGCGCCCTCGCCGCCCGCACGGAGGAGGTGCTGGAACTGTGCGGACTGCACCAGCTCGAGCCCAGGATCACCGGCACGCTCTCCGGCGGCGTACGCCAGCGCCTGGCCCTGGCCTGCGCCATCCTGCACCGGCCGCGCGTGCTGTTTCTCGACGAGCCAACGGCGTGCGTGGACCCACAGGCGCGGCGCCTGTTCTGGCGGGTCATCCGACAACTCTCCGCCGAGGGCACCACCGTGTTCGTGACTACGCACTACCTCGACGAGGCCGAGTACTGCCGCCGCATCGGCCTCATGGCGGCGGGTAAGCTCATCGCCCTCGACACGCCGGCTGCGCTCAAGCATATCTACGTCCCCGGCCGCGTTCTTCTGGCCCGCGGTAGGGACCTCGCTCCCGCCGTGCCCGCCTTGCGCGGTCAACCGGGCATTACCGCGATCGAACCCTTCGGCGCGGGCCTGCACTTGCAAGTGGATGGTGCCCGGTGGGACGAGGCGAGCATCACGGCCGCAATCGAGAAGGCAGGGGGACGCGAGGTCAAGGTCGAGGCCGGCGAGCCATCGCTGGAAGACGTATTCCTCGCGGCCCTGGGCCGGGCGGAGAAGGCAGCGTGATGTCGCGACGGGCGCTGTTCCTCCGTCGAGTGGCCGCCATGTCTGCCAAGGAGGTGCTGCACATCCGGCGCGACCCACGCACCTTGTACATGGCGCTGGCCATGCCGGTGATCATGCTGCTGCTCTTCGGGTTCGGGCTCAGCTTCGATGTCGATCGCATACCGCTGCTGCTCGTCGACGGCGACGGCAGCGCTTCCTCGCGCGAGCTCGGCCGCAAGGTGCTGGGCAGCCACGAGTTCGAATCCGCGGCCGGCGGCAGCGTGCGCGATGCCGAACAGATGCTGCGCCGGGGGCAGGTCATGGCCGCGCTGTTGATTCCGGCCGGCTACCAGCGCGAGCTTCTCGCCGGCCGCGACAGCCCGGTTGAGCTTCTCGTCGATGGTAGCGACGGCAACATGGCCCGGCAGATCATGGGTAAGATCGACGCTATCCTGCGCCACCACAGCCTTTCCCGTCTCGCGGTTGCGCAGGCGCGGCCCCTTGCGGTGAAGGTCTTCACCCTGTTCAACCCCGCGGGCAACTCTGCCTTCTTCCTGGTGCCCGGCCTGGCCGCCTACCTGCTGGCCATCGCCGCCGTGCTGCTCACCGCGCTGACCGTGGCGGCTGAATGGGAGCGCGGCTCGATGGAACAGCTCTTCGCCTCACCGGTCGGTCGCCTGGAGATCGTGCTCGGCAAGCTGCTGCCCTACCTCGCCCTCGGCATGCTGCAACTTCTGCTCGTGATCACGCTCGGCACCACGGTGTTCGACGTGCCCATCCGGGGCAGCCTGCCCCTGCTCTTCCTCGCGGGATTCCTCTTTTTGACCGGGATGCTCGGCCAGGGTCTGCTCATCTCGGTCATCGCGCGCAATCAGCTGGTGGCCACCCAGGCCGGCGCGCTGTCGTCGCTTCTGCCCTCGCTCATTCTTTCGGGAATGCTGGTTCCCATCGAGAACATGCCGCGCGTGATCCAGGCGATCTCCACCGTGGTTCCCGCCCGCTACCTGGTGCACGCCCTGCGCACCCTCATGCTCAAGGGCGGCGGCTTCTCGGTCATCGCGGCAGACCTGGCGGCGATGCTGGGCTTCACCGTCGTGGTGCTGGCCCTGGCCACCCTGCGCTTCAAACGGAGGCTGGCGTGAAGAGCCGGCGCTGGACGGTCGAACTGGCGGCCGTGGTTCGCAAGGAGGTGCGACAGACCGTGCGCGATCGTCGCATCATGTTCCTACTCATCGCCGCCCCGCTCCTGCAGACCATCGCGCTCGGCTTCGCGGTGGATTTCAACTTCGAGAACGTGCCCACCCTGGTAGTGGACGGCGACCATAGCCGGACGAGCCGCGAGCATGCCCGGCGCCTGCTCGCCGACCGCACCATGCACCGGATCGCAGGCGGTGCCAGTGTGGCCTCGGCCATGGAGGCCATCGAGGCTGGCGAGGCTGCAGCCGCCATCGTCCTTCCCGAGGGGCTGGACAAGGATCTGCAAGGCCACAGGGCCGCCGAGGTTCAGGTCCTGCTTGACGGCACGGATCCCAACCGTGCCGCAGTGGTGGCCAACGCGGCGGCGCGGTATTTCGGCGAATCGGCCCAGGCCCTGGTACGCGAACGGTTGGAACGCGCGAAGCTGCCTTCGCCCCCGACCATCCAGGCTATCCCACGCGCGCTTTACAACCCTGGCCTCGACACCGCGCCCTTCATGATCCCGGGCGTGATGACCATGCTGCTGGTCATCACCACCACCGTGGTCACCGCCATGGGTCTGTCGCGCGAGCGCGAGATGGGCACCCTCGAACAGGTCCTGGTGACTCCGCTGCACCCGCTGTTTCTCCTGCTGGGCAAGATGACCCCGTTCCTCCTCATCGGCTGCTTCAACGTGTTCATGGTGCTCACCGCCGGCGTGTGGATCTTCAAGGTACCCGTGGCCGGCAATCCGCTCGTGCTGGTCGCGGGTACCCTGCTCTACTTGTTGTGTACCCTCGGCATCGGCCTTCTGATTTCGTCCATCAGCAAGACGCAACAACAGTCGTTCCTGGCCGGGTTCCTCTTCATCATGCCGGCGATCCTGCTCTCGGGGGTGATGACCCCGGTCCAGGCCATGCCGGTATGGCTGCGCGCCGTGACCTACGCCAACCCGGTCCGCTATTTCATCGAAATCTTGCGCGCCAACCTGCTCAAAGGCGCGGGGTTCGCCGATCTGTGGTGGCGACTGGCGGCCCTGGCCGGCATAGGTTGCGTCATCCTCCTCGTCGCCACCCTGCGCTTCCACAAGCGCGTAACGTGACAACCCATCGAACGGCAGCCGCAGCATGGTCTGCCGGAGGTCACGAGTGGGTATTTATGTGCTGCCTTCGACATTGGCAGTGGTACTTGTCACAATTCGTTAATCTAATCCCGATGAAAGGCCACCCCTGCCGGCTCTAACCAATGTTATTCGGTGATGGACAATCGTCCGCGCCCATCTTGGACTTGGCAGGCCATGACCGATGTGACTACCATTCTTTCTTTTGCAGAGGAGCAAACCGAGTGACGCGGTACACCTTCCGAACAACTACACTGCCTCTTCCGGCGGTTGGTGCTCTCGCGGGTTGTGGAAGCTCGGGTCCCTCCAGCGCGGACTGGGTTGGCAAGACGCACCTGCTCGACACCCCCACTCTCGCCGCCTTCAATTGGACGAAACCGAAACGATCTAGGGGGGACATCGGCGCCTACCTTCCGCAGCTTCTCAATGGCGTCGAGGCCGGCACTGGCAGCGACTGTTCCACCTTCGAGTCCTACGACGTTTCCTGCACAAACCGCGCATTCAATAGCCAACCCTACTGTCTGACTCTGCAGGCCGTGCAGATCGAAGCCACCCGGGCTTCCGCTCCCGTCCGAGCAGTTACGGCCGCTGACATCGCCCCAAGTTGCTACCAGTAGCTCGTTCGAGAAGGAGGAAACCATGCTGCGTATTTCGAGTCTGTTCGTCCTGTGTGGCTGCGTTTGCCTTGTCGGCAGCGGATGTACCCCTGCCGCCAGCACTGATGCCAGTGGCACGGGTGGCGGCTCGGCAGGCAGCGGCGGCACCTCCAACACCGGCGGCACCACAGGCACAGGCGGCACCACCGGCACGGGCGGAACCTCCAGCAGAGGTGGCACAACGGGATCCGGCGGCACATCCAATACCGGCGGCACATCCAATACCGGCGGCACATCCAATACTGGCGGCACGTCCAGCACCGGCGGCACGGACAGCACGGGTGGCACCACTTCATCCGGCGGTACCTCCAGCGCCGGCGGCACGTCCGGAAACGGCGGCACCACTTCATCGGGCGGCACCACCAGCGCCGGCGGCACGTCCGGAAGCGGCGGCTCGGGAACCTCCACCACCTCCTGCAGCTTCACGCAATCGTCATCGACCAGCGCGAAGATCGCAACGGTGGGTATCGTCAAGTGGTCGACGACCCTTTCGGGCATGACCTCGGCCCATATCGATTTCGGTCTCGACACCTCCTACGGAATGACCGCGCCGGTGGACAAACCGGTTTCCGGCGACAACACGACCCTGCTTTTGGGCATGAAGCCCTCGAAGACCTACCACTATCGCATCACGGCTAGCGGCAGTAGCGGCGACTGCGCCAGCCAAGACTACACCATTGCGTCTGGCGCGCTCTCCAACGGACTTCCAACGATCACCATAACGACAAAGAGCACATCCTCGCCGCTGTCCGGCGGCTTCCTCATCACGGGGCAGTACGCGGCCCCGTCCGGGAAGACCGGTGCGCCGGCATACATCCTGGACAAGGATGCCGAGTTCGTTTGGGCTTACGACATCGGCAAGCCTCAGGTGACCGGCGCCCGCATGACCTACGACGGCTCGGCCATGTGGATCAACACCGCCAACGTGCCTTCCGGCGCGGTGTCCGTACACCGGGTGTCGATGGACGGCACCAAGGACGAGGATTTCTCGAGCTCGTTCAGCGGCCTCAACCACCAACTCACCGTCCTACCCGACGAGACGGTGGCTTTCTATGCCTACAACAACTCGGCCGGCTGCGAGGACATCAAGGAATTCACGCCAAGCACGAAGACCGTCAAGACCATTGTCAATGCCGGTACCGCGCAAGGCTCCAGCCCATGCCACCTCAATAACATCCAATACTCGAAGGACGACGACACCCTGGTTTACTCGGACCTTGACCAGCAGGTCGTGGTGAAGGTGAAGCGGAGCGATGGCTCGACCGTGTGGATTCTCAACGGCAGCAAGGCCACCATCACGGGCGACACCTGGAAGGGCGCCGAGCACGGCATCCACCTCCTCGGCGTCGACCACCTCATGCTCTTCAACAACAACAGCACGGTGTCGGCCGGTGGGATGGGAAGCGCGGGCAACGCCGGGGACGGGACCGGCTCGATCGCCATCGAGCTCAAGCTCGATCTCACCGCGAAGACCATCAAGAACATTTGGCAATACAAGGCCAGCCCCAAGATCGACAACCAGATCATGGGCGACCTGCAGCGAATGC
>Ga0210133_1000271_pt1 | contig 20181 bp, 17 predicted proteins | sample Joice_ThreeSqC_D_2_FD_184874 | JGI IMG/M metagenome (GOLD analysis project Ga0210133, IMG submission 184874) | Wetland microbial communities from San Francisco Bay, California, USA, that impact long-term carbon sequestration - Joice_ThreeSqC_D1... | ecosystem: Environmental > Aquatic > Marine >...
AGCGCAACAAGTATCGCTCTCTCTTGCATTTTTTTTGGAACATCATTCATTAGTTACTTCAACCATTTCTTTCTTTGCAGATCGTGCAATTGTCATTTCTAATAGTGCTAAAAGTATTGCGACTAATAAAAAATATCGCCACAATTCTGAACCAAATCTCGCCTGTAATATTTTTTGAACAGGATTTTCATCCTTTGAAATCCTGACGTAAGAACCAATAAAATTAATTTTGTTCAGATACTCATCGAATTCATTATCCGAAATATAATTTGTATTCGATTCAACCGGATTTGAATTTACACTAACCACATTTAATAGCTGATCGCCGGAATAAACATGGTAATTTCCGTCTTCGTATGATTTGTTGTATGATAAAAAGTCTGAGCTGCTGCCATTAAGATTAATGACGTCATTACTCTTATCCGGTTTAATTATTTTTATCTGGGGCAGTGTTTTTTGAGATACATTAATATTCAAAGGTTCACCGGCAGCGTATTGAGTTTCGTTCTGATTTTTGGAAGATAAATAATAAACCGATTTATAAATCAAAGGAATGAAAATACTTTTTAGCGGGAAGTCGCTCCATTCAAGTACGGGTGAAGTATTGAAAAAAAACAATTTGCCTTTCCCAGGAGAATATTCTGTTAAGAATGATGAACCGTCTAACAAAGTTATAATGCTTTGTCCTTTTCCCTGCGGTGAATATTTATAATAAGTATTGATCTTCGGCGATTCGATTTGTTTCTTTTGCTGATTTTGAAATATGTTCTGAAAAACCGGGTGATTAAAATCTGTATTTTCAAAATCAACGGCACTGTTTGGATCGTTTGAACCGTCTGCAAGCGAAGTTGGTATGGGAAGTCCGAGAGCTCCAAGTGATTGCTTCAATGTTGATAAATTTTTCAAAGAAGAAGGAAAGAAAATCAGTCCGCCGCCATTTGACAAATATCTTTTTATATTATCGTTCCCTGCACTTAAATTATTTCCAACAAAAATCACCGCATCAAAATCGTTTAACTGAAGCGATCCAAGTCTGTTTGCAGGCGATTCGGTTAAACTGATGTTTCCCAGATCTTCAGCAGATATTAATGCAAGCTTAATAAATCTTGCGTCGCCCGGGATTTCCGAAAGCAAAAGGATTGAAAGTTTTTCGGGAATGTAAACCGAAGTGAATCTTTTATTATCCTGGTTTATATCATCGTCTTCTGTTTCTACAATTACCTCAACAAAACCAGTTTTTCCTGAAAGACCTTCCATCTGAATTGTTTTTACTTCACCGGCACTCAGATCGACACTTTGTTGTGCAGCACGTTCACCATCGATAAAAAGTGAAACAACAAGATTACTCACCGGCTGCGATGAATGATTATTAGCTACTGCTTCAAACTTAACTGGTTTTTCCTTTTCAAAAATTTTCGTGTCAACTTTCAAATTGTCTATCGAAATATTATAAACATCTTCCTTAGAATAATTAAAAGTGTAAAGGTTAACTTTACCGTTCAGAATCTGACCAAGATCTGAAATATTGTTCTCATCGTAAATTCTTCCCTTCTGGAAATCCGAGAGCAAGTAAATTTCTTTATTGAAATTTTTTGAATCTGAAATAAGCTTAGCTGCTTTAATAAGAGCAGAATTAATATCTCCACTCGCATCAGAAACTTTTAGTTCGTCTAATCGATCAGACACAGTATTTATATTCGTACTGAATTTTAATTCCTCATTCTGATTTCCAGAGATCAAAATTAAACCTGCTTCATCGCCTTCCTGCAACTGACTTAATAAATTTTTAATTGTTTGCTTTGCCTGGTTGAACAGCGAACCGCTTTGATCAACAACAGACATACTGAAGGTATCATCAAGAATAAAAACGGCTGAGGTTTTAGCTGCAGAAGTTGTCCCGCCGATGCTTACGCCTTCAAGTGTTGGTCTTGCTAAAGCTGTAACTATTAAAAGAATTATCATCACGCGAAGGGCAAGCAAAAGCCATTGCTTCAATTTTACCTTACGGATTTTATTTTTCTGTAATTCTTTTAAAAAATGCAGTGTGCTGAAATCAATCCTTTTCAGCTTTCGCAGGTTAAGCAAATGAATCAGAATTGGAATAGTTGCGGCTGCCAGTCCTATTAGAACGGCAGGATTAAGAAACGTCATTAAGTCCTGTTAATTTTTTGTTTTAAAAATAAGATAATGAACCATCGAATACTATGCGGGAAATTTGATCTTTGCTTTTACCTAATATTACTACTGAAAGCCCGAAAAGTCTGGATATAAAATCCTTTAAAAATGAGACTTAATAATCGGATATAAAAACCTCTCATTTGTTTTTCCGTCCATTAAAAAAATTTTGTACGGTATAAAATGAGTAATTAAAAATAATGGTTTGAAGATTATCCAATAACCGGATATGTTTAAGTCATCTTACAAACTTAAACATATAGATATGGGTTCAACACTTAAAAAGCGATTAAAGCAATCGAAATTCAACTCACCTGCACAGGAAGCAATTCTAAATATTTTTGTAGCATCAAATCATCTTAAATCCAAAGTTGAAGCTGTTTGCCTGAAATACGGAATAACGCAAGCACAGTTTAATGCACTTCGAATTCTTAATGGAAAATATCCGGATGGATACCCAAGATGTGAAATTATAACGCGAATGATCGATCCGGCTTCCGATGTTACAAGATTGATCGACAGATTAATAAAAGTAGGTTTGGTAGAACGATTTGCTTCCCGTGAAGATAAAAGACTTTCACTTTCAAGAATAACTGATAAAGGCAGGGAAATTCTAAAAAAAGTAAAACCGGAAATAGACTCTCTTTCCGGTTTGATATCGGACAATCTTAATAAAGCGGAAAGCCGGCAGCTCTCTTTTCTTCTCGAAAAAATATATAAGGATATGTTTTAATAATTTTCCCTAAGGTAAGGGAGAATTATTAATAAATGTTATTTATTTTTTTGAGCAATAAGGTTCAAAGCACTACCAGCTTTAAACCATTTTATCTGTGCATCGTTCATCGTGTGGTTAAGCATAACTTCATCAGTCTTACCATCTTTATGCTTCACTATCATCTTAACCGGATTGCCGGGAGACAACTTATCTAACCCGGCGATATCAACTTTATCATCTTCAAGTATTTTATCATAGTCTTTCGGATCAGCAAAAGTTAAAGGCAGCATTCCCTGTTTCTTAAGATTAGTTTCGTGTATCCTTGCAAACGATCTGACAATGATTGCTTTGCCACCGAGAAATCTTGGTTCCATTGCAGCATGTTCACGACTCGATCCTTCACCATAATTTTCATCGCCAACTACAACCCAGCCATGTCCGTGCTTTTTATACGCACGTGCAACTTCCGGTACCGATTTGTATTCACCTGTAAAAAAGTTTTTTGTTTTACCGGCATCGCCTGTAAAATAATTTATTGCGCCGATGAACATATTGTTTGAAATGTTATCGAGATGTCCGCGAAATCTCAGCCACGGTCCCGCCATTGAAATATGATCGGTTGTGCATTTACCTTTTGCTTTTAGAAGAACAGGAAGATCAGTATAATCTTTTCCATCCCACGGTTTGAACGGTTCGAGCAATTGAAGTCTTTCACTGTTTTTATCAACAATAACTTCAACACCGGATCCGTCTTTAGCCGGTTCAACAAATCCACTGTTTCCTCCATCAAAACCTTTTTGAGGTAACTCTTCACCAACCGGTGGATCGAGCTTTACTAATTCTCCTTTTTCATTTACAAGCGTATCGGTTATGGGATTGAAGGATAAGCTTCCGGCAATTGCTAAAGCTGTCGTTAATTCCGGTCCCGCCACAAATGCAAGTGTTTCGGGATTACCATCATTACGTTTTGCAAAGTTCCTGTTAAATGAAGTTACGATTGTATTTTTTTCACCGGTCTTGGTATCCATCCTTTTCCACATCCCGATGCAGGGTCCGCAAGCATTTGCAAGTATCAATCCACCGATGTCTGTTAAATTTTTTAGTTGTCCGTCTCTTTCGATTGTTGCTCTAACCTGTTCCGAGCCGGGAGTAATGGTAAACTGAGATTTACTTTTCAATCCTTTTTCTTTTGCCTGCCGTGCAATACTTGCCGCGCGGTCTATGTCTTCATAACTGGAATTAGTACAGCTTCCAATTAGTGCAACACTAATTTTATCAGGATAATCATTTTCTTTTATTGCTTTTTTCATTTCAGATAACGCCCATGCTTTATCGGGTGTGAAAGGACCGTTAAGATGAGGTTCAAGTTTATCGAGATCAATTTCAATTACCTGGTCATAAAACTTCCCGGGATTATCAATCACTTCTTTATCCGCGGTTAGTTCCTCTGCTAAACCTTCGGCAAGAGCAGAAACATCTGCACGACCTGTAATTCTAAGGTAGGAAGACATCTTTTCATCGAACGGAAAAACAGAAGTTGTTGCGCCTATTTCGGCACCCATATTACAAATTGTTCCTTTGCCTGTTGCAGAAATGGAATTTACTCCTTCGCCAAAATATTCTACAATAGAACCGGTTCCGCCTTTAACGGTTAAAATTCCTGCAAGTTTTAAAATTACATCTTTTGCAGAAGTCCAGCCATTCATCTTACCGGTTAACTTAACCCCGATAACTTTGGGCCATTTAAGTTCCCACGGCATTCCTGCCATAACATCAACAGCATCCGCACCGCCAACACCTATTGCAATCATTCCAAGCCCGCCGGCATTAGGTGTGTGCGAATCTGTTCCGATCATCATTCCGCCGGGGAATGCATAATTTTCAAGAACAACCTGGTGAATAATTCCTGCACCGGGTTTCCAGAAACCAACGCCGTATTTTTTGGAAATGCTTTGTAAGAAATCATACACTTCTTTGTTTTCTTCGGTAGCTCTTAACAAATCTTCTTTTGCGCCAACCTGTGCCTGTATTAAATGATCGCAATGAACGGTTGATGGAACAGCAACAGTTTTTCTGCCGGCAGACATAAACTGGAGAAGCGCCATTTGTGCTGTTGCATCCTGCATAGCAACTCTATCGGGTGAAAGATCAACATAATCGTTTCCTCCTTTGTATTCTTTATCGGCAGGATTCCAGAGATGGGTATAAAGTATCTTTTCAGTATAAGTCATAGGTCTGTTCAATACTTTTCTTGCTTTTTCAAGTTTAGCTTTAAATTCGTCATAGACTTTCTTAATCATATCATAGTTGGCTGTCATTTTTACATTCCTTAATTTTATTTAAAATTATAATTGCAATAATTGAAAATAATAAAAAGTCCAGAATTATTCTTTTTGGCATGATTTAGGACAAAGATTAATGCATATAACTAACTTTAATAAATAATAATTGATTATTTTTGTAAAAATTTTTAGCCGAGAGTACATATGCTGAATAGTACCGTTCTGATAGTAGACGACGAAACAAGATATCTTGAATTAGCCGAGAGTTTGTTAAAACAGGAAGGTTATCAGAATGTATTAACAAGAAATAATCCGCTTGAAGTTATACCCCTTCTCGAGAAAAAAAGTGTCGATGTTATTCTCCTCGATATATATATGCCTGAAATGAACGGCTTGGATCTACTTGAAAATATTTATGCACAATTCCCGAAGATCCCCGTCATTATTGTTACCGCAGTAAATGAAGTTGAACTTGCTCTGAAAGCAATAAAGTTGGGGGCGTATGATTTCATTACCAAGCCGCCTGATACAGAAAGACTTCTGCTAACAATTAAACGGGCAATCGGCAACAAGCTTCTCGAAAAAGAACGGGATACCTTAAGAAAGGTGCTCACCGAGGAAACCCCCGAGAAAAGAGTTTTTTCCGATATCATTACCGACTCAGCTTTGATGTTCAAGGTATTTGAACTGGCTGAAATTTTTGCCCCGACTAACGATACAATTTTGATAGCCGGCGAAACGGGTACCGGGAAAGATTTGCTTGCAAAAAAAATTCACGATCTTTCCCCCCGGAGTAGTGGACCTTTTGTAACTGTAAACTTAGCGTCCATTTCTTCCAGTCTTTTTGAAAGCGAACTGTTTGGACATAAAAAAGGTTCATTTACCGGTGCCGGGGAAGATAAAGAAGGATACTTTTCTGCAGCTAAGGGAGGTACTATTTTTCTGGATGAGATTGGTGAACTTCCTTTAGAACTTCAGGGAAAGCTCCTGAGAACGATACAGTACAACGAGATTTCAAGGATAGGCGATCCGAAACCGATCAAGCTTGATATAAGAATTATTTCAGCAACCAACAGGGATTTATTAGAGGCTGTTCAAAACAAGGAGTTCCGTGCCGATTTATATTACCGTCTGAACAGAGGTTATATTTTTATTCCACCGTTAAGAAAACGGGGTGATGATATTTTAATTCTTGCAGATTATTTTCTTGAAACCGGTAATAAAGCTTATAACAGGAATATACTCGGATTTTCTGAAGATGTTATAAGTGATTTACGTAATTATAATTTTCCCGGTAACATCAGAGAGCTTGAAAATATAATTTTAAATGCAGTGGCAAAAACCTCAAACAATCAGTATATAGATTATATAGATCTTCCACCCGCACTTCATCATGTTAAAGAAGATGTATACGAATCAGGCAAATTGATAACACTTGATGATGCCACCGAAAATCATATCCTGCATGTTATGAAAATGATGGGAAATAGCATTCAAAAGGCAGCTCCAATTTTGGGTGTGAGTGAAAGGACATTACAAAGAAGACTGAAAACGATAAGGGATAAAGAGAAACAGAATAGTTAATCTTTCTAACGATACGGATTAAATTAGCCCACCTGATTTTCACATCACAAATGAACAATCGAAGAATTGTTTCACCTTACAGGAGGATTATTACCGGTTATTATTAGACCGGTATTGCATTATTACTGCATCGGAAAATTCATAAAACAGAGAAAAACAAACAATTATGCTTCTGCATAAATTACCCGATTTGTTGATTACACATAGTTATTGAAATACAATAAATTTTTAGCGTTAGATAAGTAAAACATCCTAATTTGCAAATAGTTTGAATACTAAAATTAATTAGTTCCGATTGTTCTTATCTGACTATTACAAAAATATCTGGCATTAGAAATGAATACTGGATTTTTAAACCCTAAAAAAGTGAGACTCTAAAGTTTGCTTTGTTTTAGGTTTGTGAAATCTCAAATAGTATAATCTCATGTTTTTAACTAATAAGCAAAACATACATGACTTATTTGATTTCGGTAAAAAATTAATTCTCATTCAATGGTAATTATGTTATGCCGAAGCAAAGAAATCATTTTACCACAAAAATAAACTTCTACTGCAAAAATATCCGGCTGCAGTTATACAGATTAATAAGCGGCTTTTCCGGAAAATCTGTTATTGTACAAACCAGGTTAAACCACCTCCGTCCATCAAGGCGATACTTCCGGCAAATACTTCGTGTATAAAATTCCGACCGATGTTTATAACTGGAAAATCTTTTCTCAGTCCGGTTCAAGGTCAGGACATTCCTTTATAATAAATGGATACTAATTAAATTCTTATAGTTCATCATTATGTATAAAGAATCTGTTTAGCTCAACGTGTTGAGAGCTTATGAACTTTGTTAGAAATATTCTTAAGTGTTCGTGTAATCAGTAAAAGCATAAAAAAAAATTAAAAATAGACAGGAAATTTAGAGATGAGCGGAAAAGCATCGTTATTTGTAGTAGCCGGCTTTAGCCTGGTTTTTTTAGTAATAGCTAACAATTTCGGAACCGTATCTAATCGTTCAATGGATAACTATATTAATTACTATAACGAAACAACAGCGCACAATATTGCAACAAGTGGAGCCAATATTGGAGCGAATGAAATTTATCTCGATCCCACCTGGAGTGAAGGTTACGGCAACTTATCGTACCAGGGAGGTAAGTTAGATATTACAGTAAATATTTTGAATTCATATCAAAATATCCGTGAGATAGTATCAACCGGTAAATTCAATGGTATAACAAGTGTTGTAAAGGTAACTCTTGCACCAAGTAAATTTTCTAAATTTGCATATTATTCGGTGAGTGAAGGCAGCAACATTTGGTGGACCGATAACGATACTATTTGGGGACCCTTTCATACTCAGGATTATATAAGGGCTTACCATCATCCGGTATTTTACGGAAAGGCAACTACAAAAAATTCCTTAATTTATTATTCAAGCGAAAAATCAGACAAGCCTACTTTTTTTGGAGGATATGAGCAAGGCGTAAATCTTCCTATGCCTTCCACTGCTACATCGGATATAGAACCCGAAGCAAAGACCGGCGGATTGTTATTTACGGGGCAGGATACGATTTATATGACTTTTAAAGATGATTCTTTAAAATATAAATACTCATATAAGTCCAAGTTTACCACCATTTATTTACCTACCGCATCACCTAACGGAGCTATATTCGGAAAGGGTGCAATTATCAGACTACAGGGTGTTGTAAAGGGACAATATTCTGTTGTTTCCTCTACGGTAACAACAACAACCGGAAGCGGAAAGAAAAAGAAGACTATAACTACCGGCGGATCGATCTATATTGACGACGACATTGTTTTTAATAAAGATCCGAGAAATTATCCCAGTTCAACCGATATGTTGGGAATAGTAGCAGAGGATAACGTCTGGTTAACAGACAACAAAGCAAATAATAAAGACATAAATATTGATGCTTCGATTTTTTGCCAGAATGGAAGTTTCGGTGCAGAAAACTATGATACCCGTCCGACTGCAGGTAACATTAATCTTTTCGGTGGTGTAATTCAAAACACAAGAGGAGCTGTAGGAACGTTTAATAATTACGGGACTTCAACAGGATTTGCTAAACGGTATATGTACGATACCCGGCTAATGGTTGCATCGCCACCATTTTTCCCGGGAACAGGAAGTTTCGAAATTGTTGCCTGGTACGAATAGCTTTGTTATTTATAGACCAAGATTGTCCGAGAAAAATTTCGTATTAATTCGGTTTTGGCAGTCAATACAAATATGAAGTAAAGTTAAAGTCATTTTCATAAACATCTGACTTTAAAATATTTCTGTACGCCGATACAACTGTCGTCATCCGACAATATTAGTCGACAATTAATTAATTGTTCACTTCCTGATCATTCAAAATCATCCTTTACACACATATAAATTACTGCACGAATATTGCTTTATTAAAGCAATTAAAAATTGGGTGAAAAAGGATGAACACCGGACAATCATTATTTAGCATTGGAGCTTTGCTGCTTTTATCTCTTACAATTTTAAGAGTTAATAACAGCATTTTAATAACTGATGATATTTTACAGGATTCCAAGCTTGGAGTTCTTGCAACATCTGTTGCTACTTCATTAATCGAAGAAGCCAGTAAGAAAGCGTTCGATGCTGCATCAGCAGATAATGCCGTTCTGGATCTAAGTGCTCTTACATCTCCCTATGGTCTTGGACCTTCTGTTATTGAAACCCCCGATACTTTTAATGACTTTGATGATTATAACGGTTATATAAGACTCGATACCATAAACACAATCGATTTTAAAATAGCCTGCGATGTTCGATACGTTTCATCGGATAACCTCGATGGATATACAACAAATAAAACCTGGAACAAGAAAATAACCGTCTCGATTACAAGCTCACTAATAAGCGATACATTAAAATTTGCTTCGGTTTATAGTTACTGGCATTTCAGATAGGACAATAATATGGGTTTCAGTACAATAATAGACATACTCGGTTCAATTATAATTGGCGGAATATTGATGTCAATTGCCTGGAGATTAAGCGACGCGGCAACAGAGAAAACTTATAACAACGGCGGTGAACTTTCTCTTCAACAGAACCTTGCAACTGTTGCGCAAATTATTGAATGGGATTTCAGGAAAATCGGTTATTGCAAAGATTGGAATAAACTGCCCGATCCCAGCAAAGCTATTCTATATGCCGATACTTCATCGATAAAGTTTTTAACGGATGTAGATTACGATGGTGCTCTCGATTCGATATATTACTACATGGGCCCAACCTCCGAACTTTCGGAAACTGAAAATCCTCGTGATAAAATTCTATACAGAGTTGTTAACGACGAAACACCTGTACAGTCGAATCTTGGACTTACAAGATTTTACATGGTTTATTTCGATGCCCTGGGAGATTCGGTTTCTCTGCCCCCGGATAATTACGGCTTGATAGCAAGTATTGAAATTAACGTTGTTGTCGAAAATGTTGCAGCTTATAATGAAAAATACTCCAGTGCATATTGGAGACAAATTAGAATGGTAGCAAGAAATTTAAAAAACAGATAGGAATATAAAAGATGGGTGGAAAAGCCTCGTTATTCGTAGTTGCAGGATTCAGCCTGATGTTTTTAGTATTGGCAAATAATTTTGGAACGGTTTCAAATCGCTCGATTGATAACTATGTAAATTACTTTACTGATGCAACTGCACACAACATTGCCATTAGCGGAGCGAATTTAGCAGCAAATGAAATTTATCTTGATCCCACCTGGGAAGATGGATTTAGTAATTTATCATTCCAGGGCGGCGAAATAAACGTTGATGTTAATGTCGTAGATGTTTATCAGAATATAAGAGAAATTGTTTCAACGGCAGATTATAAGGGAGCAAGCGATACCGTATGGGTAACACTGGCTCCAAGTAAATTTTCAAAGTTCGCTTACTACTCTGTTAATGAAGGAGGAAATATTTGGTGGACAGAAAATGATACAGTATGGGGACCATTTCATACCCAGGATTATATGCGGGCTTACCGACACCCGGTATTTTACGGTAAAGCTACAACTAAAAAGAAGCTTGTATATTATGATAGCCAGAAGAAAGACAAACCATATTTTTACGGTGGATTCGAACAGGGAATCGATCTTCCTCTTCCTACTGATGGTGTGGATAATATTGAACCTTCCGCAGATGCCAACGGATTTAAAATCACCGGCGAAGATACTGTTTACATCACATTCGATCTGGATACTTTAAAGTATAGATTTTCTTATAGCGATCCCGACACAGCAGTTTACCTTCCAACCGTTGCACCTAACGGATTAATTTTTGCAAAAAATTCTATTGTAAGACTTAAAGGTGTAATTCAAGGTCAATATTCTATTGTAAGCTCCGGTTCGGACTGGGCGGGGAAAGGAAAAATTTATATCGATGACGACATTGTATTTAGTCAGGATCCCCGAATATATCCAAGTTCAACTGATTTATTCGGCATCATTGCACAGAATGAAGTGTTAATTACTGATAACGATGCAAATAATGATGATATAAATATACATGGTTCAATCTATTGCGAGAATGGTGGCTTTGGAGCAGAAAATTATAACAGCAGACCTGTAAGCGGCAATATAAATTTGCTCGGCGGAATAATCCAGGATACAAGAAGAGCGGTAGGAACATTTAATTCATCTGGACCCGCCTCGGGATTTGCAAAACGCTACAAGTATGACAATAGATTAATGGTCGCTTCCCCACCTATGTTTCCCGGAACGGGAAGCTTTGAAATTGTCTCGTGGCTGGAATAATTGAAATAATAGAAATGATTTCTATTTGAAATCGCATAAGTAAGAAATTAAATAAAATTCTCTTCAAACAATTTGAGTTGAGGTTGGTGATGAGTTCTTTTGGCAAAACAAATATAGTCTCTTCAGATCTTACCAGATTTGCAGGAAAGATTGGGGCAAAGCATTTTTCTTTTTTCAGCATAATTAAGGTGACTATTACAATTTCAGTTTTATTCGCCTTAGTAATGATATTAGTGAGATAGAAACTGAAACTAAAATCTTAAATGTCATCTTCACGGATAAGGAGCAAAATAGCAGATTGCGGTACAATCAAATATTTCTCCGCATCGAATTCTATTTCGATGGCTTCCTTTCTTAAAAAAATTGCCAGGTCGCCGTCTTTTGCCTGAAGCGGAATATACTTTACTTTATCCTTGCTTTCTTTCCAAGGTTCATCTTCCACTTCCGAAGATGTAGCATATCCGGGTCCTATTTTAATAACATACCCGCTTTGAACTTTTTCTTTTTCTTTAACACCAGCTGGAAGATATAAGCCACTGTTCGTTTTTTCCGAATCGGCTTGTGGCTTTATCAGCACACGGTCGCCAACAACTATGAATTTATCGATATTACTCAAGGTCATCATTTCAATCATATTATTTCAAGATTAATCTACCGTAAATATATTGATATGAAAAACAATTTTTATACCATTTTGAGCAGTAAAAATTTTCATCCTTCTACTTTAAAAACCAAATTCTTCGATTTCAATTATGAAATGCTTATTCATAAATTTACATTTATCAATTTTACATTAGGAAAATAAAGGATGAATGAGTTCGGCGGAGAATTCTGGGATGATAAATTTTCTGCAAAAGATTTTGTTTATGGTGAATTACCAAACAAATTCTTTAAAGAAAGTCTGGAAAAGCTCAATCCCGGCAAAATTCTGATGCTGGGCGAAGGAGAAGGCAGGAATGCCGTGTTTGCAGCAACAAAAGGCTGGCACGTCGATGCTGTTGACTTCAGTAAAACCGCTAAAGAAAAAGCTTTGAGTTTAGCAAAGAAAAACTCCATAAAGATAAATTATACATTAAGCAGTTTGGAAGATTATAAGTTTATCGCTGGTGAATATAACGCAGTTGGTAATATTTTTCTTCATCTAAATCCATCGATAAGAAGTATTGTACACCACGGTATAATTACCGCATTAAGGACAGGAGGATACTTGATACTCGAAGTTTTTGAAAAAGAACAGCTTGGTAGAACATCCGGCGGTCCGCAAAATTTTGAAATGTTGTATTCAACTGAAGAACTTGAAAAAGATTTTGGAAACATGAAAATTATTTTGCTGGAAAAGAAAGAAGTTGTTCTCGATGAAGGTGACCTGCACAAAGGGAAAGCTATGGTTGTTAGATTGTTATCGCAAAAAATCTAATGTAAATGAAAAAAGTTTTGTTTATAACTTATTATTGGCATCCATCAGGAAAAGCTTCGCTTTACTGGCCTCTAAAAATAATTAAACACTTACCTGATTTCGGATGGCAGCCGTTTGTATTAACAGTTAAAAACGATACGTTTTCCAATCAGGATAGTAGTTTTGAAAGTGATATTTCTCTTGATCTGAAAATAATTCGTACAAAATCATTCGAGCCTTTCAACATTTATAAAAAAATTACCGGCAGGAAAAAAGATGAGCAGCTTGTAGCCTCGGAGACAATCTCGAAATCAAACAAAAGTTTTGCACACAGATTTTCAATTTGGTTACGAATGAACTTATTCATTCCCGATGCACGAATTGGCTGGTATTTACCCGCTGTTAAATCGGCAAAGAAAATTTTTGAGGAAGAAAAAATCGAAGCAATAGTTTCTATTGGTCCGCCGCATACAACACATCTTATTGGGAAAAAATTATCTAAAAAATTAAATGTTCTCCACGTACCGGTTTTCATCGATCCCTGGGTCGATATTGCTTACTATAAAGATTTTAAGCGAAACTCTATTACGTTGGCAATCGATAACAAGCTGGAAAAATCCGTTATGAAAAATGCACAAGCAGTTGTATTCGTAACGCAAACGTTGAAAGGTGATTATGAGAAAAAATATCCATTTCTTATTGACAAATCGCACGTGCTATATTGGGGATATAGCGAAGAGGATTTCAGCCTACCCCCCAACCCCCTTCCGAAGGAAGGGGGAGTTCGATCTACTGATAAACAAGAATCCGCTAAAGTAATTGTACATGCGGGCAACATATTTTCGTTTCAGAATCCGGTTAAATTCTGGAAATACTTAAAAGAAGAAATCAATAAAGGAGAAAAGATTACTCTCAAATTTATCGGCACGGTTGATCCGGCAATAAAAGAAACTATTGAAAAGAACGGTTTAAACGGTTACACAGAGTATCTCGGATTTTTGCCCTATAAAAAAATGTTGGGGGAAATTTCCAATGCAAATTATCTTCTTGTTTGTACAACTGAACCCAGACACCTACCAGGAAAACTTTTCGAATACCTGAGAACTGGTAATCATATAATAGCATTTGGCGATAACAACACTGAAGTAAAAAAAATATTAGTTGAAGCTAATGCTGGAAATATGTTCAGTTATGATGAAGAACTAAAGGACTTGTTCGCTAATTACAATTCTTTTAAAACCGATAAGGGATATGTTAAGAACTTTGAAAGAAAGAGAATTGCTGAAAAGATGAGTAAACTTTTGGATAAATTAAATTAAAGATTTATATAAATAAATTATTTCTAATTATAAAAAATGAATTCACACACTAATAGCTATCAACATCAAATCGATCACCTTAAAAATTATCCTGAAGACAGATGCGAGTTAATGCTAAATCATAACACTGTAAACCGATGGAGACTGGAAAGATTATATAAATGTATCGATCCGTTACTAAAAATGTATCCCGAATCCGATTGGTTAACAGCAGGAGATTTTTATTACGGAAGTGATGCGCAGTATATTCAATCGAAGGGACATAAAGTTGTTGCCTCGGATGTTGATGATCATTTCTTAAAAAAGGGGAAAGAAATTGGTTACATAGATAACTTCTCTGGAGAAAATCTTGAGTCGCTATCATTCAATGATGAAACGTTTGATTTTGTTTTGTGTAAAGAAACTTTTCATCATTTACCAAGACCTTATACAGGTTTGTACGAAATGTTGAGAGTCTGCAAAATCGGAGTAATGCTTATTGAGCCTTATGACAGGTTTACAAATGCTTCTATCATAGAAAGATTTGGAAACTGGATGTTAAAAAAACTCAAAGGTAAAATGCACGATCTGTATGAACCTTCAGGAAATTACAAGTATTCCCTTTCCAAAAGGGAAATTGAAAAAATTGCTTTGGGATTAAATCTACCTTTCGTTGCTTTTAAATGCGTTAGCGATTATTATAGAGATGGATTGGGTTTTGAGTACAAAGAGAAAAATGATAAGCTTGTTGATAAGGTTAAAAATCAAATTCGTTTAAGAAATTTTCTTTGGGAATTAAGATTGTTTCCGCCAACATTTTTAGTCTCCATTATTTTCAAAATCGATATTAAGCCTGAATTTCTCATTGAAGATGGATACGAAATAATTAAGCTTACAAGAAATCCTTACCTGGAAAACACTAAAGACTAAAATTATTATTCATCAACTTTTTATTATTTTCCCGCAATCACTGTAATTTTGTACAAACACCCATTTAAGTTAAATTTAGTTTTACACTGAAGATAATTATTTATTCCCGGCATTAAATGAAATATAAATATCCCGTTTATCAGCCGAATTTATCCGGCAATGTAAAGAAATACGTGAACGAATGTATTGACTCAACCTGGATTTCCTCAAAAGGTAAATTCATAAAAAAATTTGAAGATGATTTTTCTGAATTTGTCGATATAAAATATTCTGCCGGTGTATCAAACGGAACCGTTGCTCTTCACGTTGCACTGTTAGCTTTAGGAATCGGGAAAGGTGATGAAGTGATCGTGCCGACCTTCACTTACATTGCATCTGTCAATGCTATCACTTACACCGGGGCGAAACCTGTCTTTGTCGATTCCGATCCCATTACCTGGCAGATCGATCCCGGAAAAATTGAAGGGAAGATTACATCTAAAACAAAAGCTATAATGGTTGTTCATCTTTATGGACATCCCTGCAAAATAGACTCAATAAAAAAGATCGCTTCGGGAAAAAACTTATTGATAATCGAAGATTGTGCTGAGGCGATTGGAACTTATTACAAAGGTAAACATGTAGGATCATTCGGCGAAGCAGCCACATTCAGCTTTTTTGGAAATAAAGCAATTACTACAGGCGAAGGTGGAATGGTATGCACAAACGATCCGGCAATTTACGATATGGCAATCAGAAAAAAAGGACAAGGTTTAGCAAAAGAACAGGAATATTTTCACGACATAGTAGGATATAATTATAGGATGACAAATATTTGTGCAGCTATCGGATGCGCTCAATTAGAGAGAATCGAAGACATACTTAAAAGAAAGAGAAAACTTGCAGAAAATTATATTGATGGCATTAAAGACTTAAGTATCGACTACCACAAAGAAACCGGAAACGTAATACATTCTTACTGGATGTTTACAATACTGGTAAATTCCGAATCGGAAAGAACGAACTTGAGAAAATTCCTTGCTGAAAATGGAATAGAAACACGACCTACTTTTCATCCTGTTCACACAATGCCGATGTACCTGGAAAAAGAAAGTTATCCCGTTGCAGAAGATTTGGGTAAAAGAGGAATAAATCTTCCCAGTTATCCCGATTTAACCACTGAGGATGTTGAATACATTATTGATAAAATTAAAAGCTTTTACGATGAATCTTAGCAACTTAGAGATAAAAGAGCTTAACCCGGATTTTGCAGAAGATTTAGCAAATGGTCTATCAAAAGAAAAGAAAGAATATTTAAAGTACTTTACACCTTTTGAGTTCTCTGCAATCTCGATTGGAAATATTCTTAAGCAGGTAAAGCTGGATAAATACTTTGGCTTATTTGTAGACGATGATCTTGTCGGTTTTTATATGTTAAGAGGATTTGATGAAGGCTATGAAATTCCATCTTATGGTGTCTGGATCTCTTCAAAATTTTCGAATCGGGGATTATCTACTTTAACACTTTATCATTCCTTCGCTTTTTGCAAGCTTAATGGGATAAAAACCCTGATGCTTAAAGTCCATCCGGAAAATAAAGTTGCAAAAAACTTATACGAATCTTTGGGATTTAAGAAAACAGGGCTCGACGGAAAAAACAATAATCTCATTTATAATAAAAATTTTTGAGAAATAAAATTCCAGAATGAAAATTGGTTTTTACATTCATCATACTGCTATCTCTGCCGGAGGAATCTTTACTTATACAATAGGAATTTTAAAAAAGATTGTAGCTGCAAATGAGATCGAAAAAATAGTAATCATTACTTCGTTAGAGATACGGGATAGACTAACTGAATTCGCCGGAAACCCTAAGGTTAAGATTAAAATCGTTGATAGAAACAAATTCACAATAAAGTTAAGCTATTTTCTTTCTTATCTTATTTATTATCTGGCGGTAATATTTGAGAAATATCTATCAATAAAGTCAGGCACGATTAAAAGCTTCTCAACATTTATCAATCCGTACAGCAAGGTTCTGGAATCCGAAGATATTTCTATTTTACATGTTCCGGTTCAATACTCGCCTGTTTACAGAACTAATGTACCTGTTATCACCACAATGCATGATCTACAGGAATATCATTTCCCGGAATTCTTCAACACTCGTGAAAAGCGGCATAGAATGATTAACAATGCTAAAGCCATATTCGATTCAGATCATATAATTGTTTCATTCAATCACGTTAAAGAAGACATAATAAAATACTTCGGTATAGATGAAGATAAAATATCAGTATGTCCTCCGCCTTTTGCAGAAAGCTGGTTCCTCTCCAAAAAGGAGACTTCCTGGGACGAATTATCAGAAAAATACGGTTTGAAAAAAGATTATTTGCTTTATCCTGCGGCAACATGGAAACATAAAAATCACATTGGCTTGTTAAAGGCTTTAAAAAAATTAATGAATGAAGGGATTGAAATTAACCTGGTTTGTACGGGAAATAAAACGGGTTACTACCAGAACATCAAAGCCGTTATCGATGAACTTGGGTTATCGGATAATGTTAGATTTTTAGGAATTATAAGTGAAGAAGATCTGATCGGTTTATATAAAAATACGTCTCTCGTAGTTATAACCACACTTTACGAAGCTGGAAGCGGACCATTGTATGAAGCGATGCGTTATAAAGTTCCTGTGGTTTGTTCGAATGTTACATCGCTACCTGAAACAATGGGAGATGGAGAATTTATTTTTGATCCGAATAATTTAGATGAAATGAAGGAAAAAATAGCAAAAGGATTAACGGATGAAGATTTCAAAAAACAAAATCTTGAAAATTCCGAACAAAGAATGAATGTTTTTAATAAGACTGATTATTCCCGCCCATTTATTGAAGCTTACAAGAGAACAATTAAGAATTGGTAAAATTCTTCCTGCAAATTATTGATTATCATCGCTGCCGCTTAACATTTCAAAATCTGCATTCGTTTTACTTTTCATACTAAGATTGACCAATCCCGATAATCCTATTGTGCTCAGTTTTAGGAGTAAATTGAAATAGCTGTTATTTATCTTTTTCTTTGATAACAAATGAAAACTTTTATTATCTGAATTAAGATTGAGACTATACTTATCTGCTATGAACTGCAATGTTTGTTTTGAGTATAAAGAAATATGCTGACCAGCATTCAAACTATAGTACCACCATTCATCGGGCTTCGGGGGTTTACCATGAAAAATCCTAGTGGAGAAAAGTATGGACTCAGAGGTATTAATAATTTTCTCTAACTCTTCAAGAGGGTTAACAAAATGTTCAAAGCATTCGAACGCAGTAACAAGTTCAATTTCATCATTAGTATTGTATTCAAAACCGCGCGCGATCAGGTTTCCGGCAAATGGATCTTTCCAGTAAAAATCATAACCGATATCTCTCATCCGACGGACAAAGATTCCATATCCACCTGCATAATCAAGGAATTTATCTTTTTTATTGAAGAAAAAATTAATCAGCACAGAAGCTCTTTTTGCCAGAAGATAATTTCGTTGTAAAATACCGGTATCTTCCACCCCAATCGCCGAATTATATGCTTCATCGAGCCAGTAAGGTTCTTCCGTTTGCAGGAATCCGCAATTGGAACAATGAAAGTATTTAACAACATACTTTTTTAGTACCTTAGCTGAAAATACATACTCTGAATTTTTTCCACACATTTTGCATACAACATTCATCTGAATCTACAGTCCTTTAATTGTATTTAGTATCCTTCGGACAAAAGACTGTTTAAAAAGTTCTCTGATATTCTGCATAATCTGTTCATTTATTTCAAGCTTATCAGTAAATCTTAATTGTTCTCCAACATCTTGCAACTCAACATCATATTTGGTTGTGGTGGAAGAATGAGTTCCGCTACTGTCTGTTCCAATGTTTTTACAAAGTGGTTTTGCGGGGAATAAACAATAAGCATTGTTTTGAAAATGTGAATATGCCCATCTTATTGCCCAGGAATCGATTTTATTTTTCATCTGAGAATAAAGCATTGGAGTATAATCTTCTCCCGCCCGGTTGAATATTTTCTTAGCAATATTATCCTTTGCAAAGATATCGAAGTCCTTCATTTCCCAATCGACTTTATTCCATCTATCCTTCCAGGTAGCCCATCCCCAGGATGACGATCTGTACGAAATAAAAACTTTTTCCTGGTACGATACAGGAATATTAACGGGGTAAGTATAGCCCGAAATAGAAAATATACTTTTATTGTTTTGATAATATTCCAAAGCATTGTTCATAAACGTCAAGAATGAGGGCACAGTAACAATATCATCCTCTAGCACAATAACTTTATCATTAGAGTTAAAAACTTCGCTAACTCCTTCAATAACCGATTTCGCTAAACCTAAGTTTTTATCTCTTTCTATGATTTCCACTTTTTTAAAACCATGAATGTTTCTAATATATTTTCTTACATCAGCAACATTAATCTTATCTTTGTCAGTCTTTCTTCCGTCAGAATATATAAATAATTCACTTTTTTCGGCTAATATGTTTTGCTGAAGTACTTTTAGTGTTTGCTTTAAGTGTTGAGGACGGTTATAAACAAATAAAATTACCGGTGCGAAAATTTTCAAACTTATTACTATTCCTAAAGATTTATGAATATCATTTCAGACAAATATAAAGAAATGGAATAAATGGGATATTATTAAATAAAAAACCCCACCATCCAGTAGTGATCCTGCTTAGTGGGGTAAAAAATCTAACAAAATTATTTTACTCTGTTACAAATCCAATCCTAAATTGAGAATCATAGTTAGAATATCCGCTATAATAAATTCTATATTTATCATTTACATAAACGATATTAGGATAAGCTATTTTATTATTGGCCCAGTTATTATGAGTATCTTCGACTGTAAAAAATGGATTCTTATTATCTTTGGTCCAGTTCACACCATCAGTAGACGTAGCTTTTCCGAACCCTGTAGCTGAAGTGTTCATATAAATCATTATGAATTGACCATCTTGTTTATACA
>Ga0210133_1000272_pt1 | contig 20129 bp, 13 predicted proteins | sample Joice_ThreeSqC_D_2_FD_184874 | JGI IMG/M metagenome (GOLD analysis project Ga0210133, IMG submission 184874) | Wetland microbial communities from San Francisco Bay, California, USA, that impact long-term carbon sequestration - Joice_ThreeSqC_D1... | ecosystem: Environmental > Aquatic > Marine >...
GTTGCGTACGCTGCATTCCTTCTCGGGCGGCGACGGAGGCATGCCGGTGGGAGAGCTGGAGCCGGGCCACGACGGTTGGCTCTATGGCGTTACCGCAAGCGGCGGCCCCAACAGGGGTGGCACCGTCTTCCGCGTTTCGCCCGACGGAGATTTCGCCGTCGTGTACGCTTTCGGATTCGATTCGCCGGGCGGCCGCTCGCCGCGCGGCGGGCTTTCACGTGGGCCGCACGGCAATTTCTACGGCACGACCGAGTTCGACGGCGAGTACGGCAACGGCGCGATCTTCCGCCTGACCCCCGACGGAACCCTGACCAGCTTGCATTCCTTCGCGCAAGGCGAGGGTGCCAATCCGCTCGCGGCGCTCACCCTCGGCCGGGACGGCAATCTCTACGGCACCACCAGCTCGGGCGGCGCCTTCAATTCCGGCACCGCGTTCGCCATGACCCCGACGGGCAAGCTCAGCGTCCTGCACGCCTTCACCGGCGGCGAGGACGGAGGCACGCCCGTGGCCGCCTTGCTCCAGGCGCACGACGGTCGCCTCTACGGCACCACGGCACTTGGTGGCGCGCACATGCAGGGAACGGTCTTCCGCATCGCCCTGCCCGGGCCCGCTATCGTCACCAGCCACGTCCCGATGCGCAGGGGGCGGCTCGTGGTGGAAGAAGTCGTGTTGAGCCTGCCCGTGGCCGCAACGGATCTGAATCTGACCGTTGCGATCCGCAAGACGCCGGGGCTGCGATGGTCTCGTCCGCAAGCGAGCGCATTCGGGAAGGTCTGGCAGTCATGTCGCGTCGGTAGCGATAGTGTCGTTTGCACGTTCACGCAGCGACCGAGAACCGTGCTGACGTCCGGCAAGTACACCTTCGCTGTGTTGCTGGGCTCGACTGGCTTCCCGCACCTCGAACACAGAGACACCTACGAGCTGACCTACACCGCCGGTCGCCAGCGCTACGGCCAGACCGGCGGTTTCTGAAACGCTGGGGTGAAGTGTCGCGCGGAGTCTACCGCGCGCAGATAGAGCCAACCAGTCAAAGGCTGGCGGACAGGACCTGCGCAACTTGGCGTCTTTGGGGATCAGCGGCGCATCTTTGGGGAATACAATGGCGGGATAGGTACGGACGCCGTTCCCGTTTTGGGGTTCACAAGGAGTTGCCCATGAGGACGAGAAGATTCGCGGTAGCCGGGGCGTGCGTGATGCTGCTGTCCACGGTTGCCTTGGCCGCGCAGACCGATATCACCATCTCGATGGACAAGGCGCCGGCGGCACCGCGAATCAACGGTGCGATGGTCATCGGCTCGATTGCGGGCAGCCCCTTCCTTTACACAGTGCCCGCAACCGGGCAGACACCGCTGACCTTCGCCGCCACGGGTTTGCCGAGTGGGCTTGCCATAGCCGCCGCTTCGGGAACCATCTCGGGGACCACACCGGCGGCCGGGGCCTATGCCATCAACGTGACCGTCAGCAACAGCGCGGGCAGCGCGAGCGCCACGCTGACGCTGACCGCGGGCTCGACCCTGGCGCTGACGCCGCCCATGGGTTGGAACAGCTACGATTCCTTCTACCAGAACGTCAAGGAGAGCGACGTGCTGGCCGCGGCCCAGGCGATGAAGACGTACATGCAGCCGTACGGTTGGAACACGGTGGTGATCGATTATCTGTGGTACGACCCGGAGCAGACCATCGACGCCAACGGCCGCTGGCTGCCCTCGAAGAGCAAGTACCCCAACGCCAGCGGCGCCGACGGATTCAAGCCGCTCGCCGACCAAGTCCATGCGCTCGGGCTGAGCTTCGGCATTCACCTGATGCGTGGCATCCCGCGGAAGTCCTTCACCGCCAACTCGCCCATCGCCGACTCGACCTACACCGCGAACCAGGCGGGGAACAGCGGCGACACCTGCGCGTGGGACGACCACATGTACGGCGTCCGCGCCGACACCGCTGCCGGCAAGGCATGGTACGACTCGATCTACAAGCAGTACGCCGAGTGGGGCGTCGACTTCGTGAAGGTCGACGACATGATGAACCCCTACGGCGGCAACGCCTACCACGGGACGGAGGTCGAGGCGGTCCACAACTCGATCGTCAAGACCGGCCGTTCCATGGTGCTCAGCCTGTCGCCCGGCCCCAACCAGACCCGCGACGTGGCCAGCCTCAATGCCAACGCCAACATGTGGCGCACGGTGAACGATTTTTGGGACACCAACGGCCTGAGCACGATAGGGGACGAATTCACGGCCACGCTCAACTGGTCGAAGACAACCGGCATCACGCCGGGGCACTGGCCGGACGCAGACATGTTGCCTCTCGGTACCATCGGGAGCCGCGCGTGTGCGTTCAGCCACAATCAGCAGGTGATGGTCATGACCCTGTGGGCGATCATGCCGTCGCCGCTCATGTTCGGCGGCATGCCCACCAAGCTCAACGGCGACACCTGGACGATCGCGCTGCTCACCAACGAAGAGGTGCTGGCCGTCAACCAGGATGCGCTGGGCGCTCGTGGAACCCAGATCACGACGGCTGGCAGCACCGAGGTGTGGGCAAAGGATCTATCGGGCGGACGCAAGGCCGTCGCTCTGTTTAATCGGGGCACACAAGACGCCACCGTTTCGGTCACGTTCGCGCAGCTTGGGATGACCGGCACGCCGCCCGTGCGCGACTTGTGGCACCGAGCCGACATGACGGGAACGACGACCGGCATCTCGGTGAATGTCCCGCATGAGGCTGCCCTGATGTACACGGTGGGCGCGCTGGCCGGCGGGACCGGGGGAACGGGCGGGTCCACCGGCATGGGCGGTGCTGGCGGCACCGGTGGTGCTGGCGGCGGACCGGCCACCGGTGGAACGACCGGCGGCGGCAACGGCGGCGCAGGAGGCGGGGGCACGGTTGGCTCTGGGGGTGTGGCCAGCGCCGGTGGCATGACTGGCGCGGGAGGGGCTACGGGCAACACGAGCGCGACGGGGGGCGCCGCATCCGGCGGCAATACCGGCCAAGGCGGCACGACGGTAGCCGGCGTGGGTGGCACCACGGCGAGTGGGGGAGCCGTTGGTAGTGGCGGCGCAACGGCTCAAGGCAGCGGTGGAACACCCGCTGGCGGCGGCGGGAGCAGCGCCGCAACGAATGGTGGAAGTGGGGGCACATCACGCAGCAGCACGATGAGCGGGTCGGGAGGCGCCACCGGTGGCAGCTCTGGGCGGGGCGAAGGCTCTGCCAGCGGTTGCTCGTGCACGCTCGGCGCGCGCCGCGGGTCTTCCGCCTGGTGGCTGCTGGTCTTCGCTGCCGTGACCTTGGCGTCGGCCCGCACACGACGGCGGGGTTGCAAGGCTAATAGGTCAGCCCGTGGCCGTAGGGGTACAGCGGGTCGTAAGTGGCGTCCCCGTAGTTGATAGGGATCTGTGCCATGGATCGCGGCCAGCTGTGCGGCAGCTTGCCGGTGGGATGGGCATCACCGAAGAGGATGTCGGTGATGCCGGCCGCTTCGCTTCCCGGCAACCACGCCATCACGATGGCGTCGGCGTAGCTCGTGATGGAATCGAGAAGCATGGGACGGCCCGCGATGAGGACGACCACCGTCTTGAGTCCAGCGTTCTTCAGTGCCTTGACCACGTTCACATCCTCGCTTGCCAAAGCGAGGTCGGTCCTGTCGCCCTTGCCTTCTGCGTAAGGTGTCTCGCCGATGACCGCCACGCCGACGCCGGCGCCGTTCACCGTCGAGCCGTTCGCCGAATACGCCACGTTGCCCGCGCCCAGCGCGGCCTCCATGGCCGCGCGAACCGTGGTCGCGCCGGGAACGACGTTGCCGGTCGTTCCCTGCCAGGTGATGGTCCATCCGCCGCACTGGTTGCCGGTATTGTCCGCGCTCTTGCCGGCCAGCGCGACGGTGCCGGTCTTGGCAAGCGGCAGCACGTTGCCGTCGTTCTTCAGGACGACCAAGGATTCCTGCACCGCCTTCCGGGCCACCGCGCGGTGCTCGGCCGAGCCGACCTGGGACGCGAGCGTGCGGTCGGCCTTGCCGGTCGACTCGAACAACCCCATCTCGCACTTCACGGCGACGATGCGCCGGACGGCGTCGTCGATGCGCGATTGGGGCACCTTTCCCCCGCTCACCGCCGTGGCGAGGTAACCGACCATGGTCGAGACCTTCTCGCCGTACGCCATGAACATGTCGACGCCGGCATTGGCACAACTCTCGACTCCGGCCTGATTGGACAGCCCGAGCTGGAAGCACGCGTTGAAGTCGGAGAGGATGAAGCCGCCGAAGCCGAGCTCGCCCTTGAGCACGTCGGTCATCATCGTCTTGTTGATGTGCATCTTGGTGCCTTGCCAGCTGCTGTAGGAAGGCATGATCGATCCCGCCCTCGCGTTGACCGCCGCGCGGTAGGGTTCGAGGTGAATCGCACGCAGGGCGGTCTCATCTCCGCTCACGTTGCCACCGGTCACGCCCTGGTCTGTGCCGCCATCACCGAGGTAGTGCTTGACGTTTGCCAAAATTCCCGTGGGCGCGCCTGTTGGCGTGAACTGGATCCCCTTGGTCATTGCCACGCCCATGGTGCTCGCGAGATCCGTTGTCTCACCGAACGCCTCGTAGGTGCGTCCCCAGCGCTCGTCGCGTGCGACCGCAACCACCGGCGAGAAGAAGAAGTCCACGCCACAGCCGCGCCCCTCGTCTGAGGTGATGCGCGCGATCTGTTCGACCAGGGCGACGTCGCGGGTGGCACCAAGACCGATGTTGTGCGGGAAAACCACGGCGCCTCCCACGGTGCCCATGCCGTGCACCTCGTCGGCACCGTAGAGAAATGGGATTTTGAGCCGGCTCGCCAGGGCAGCCTGGTGGTAGCCGTCGGTCATGTCGGCCCATCCCGTCGCGGTGTTGTTCGAGGGGGCTGAGCCTCCCTGGCTGAAGGCCGAGCCGAGCGCGTACTGGGTGACGTCCTGGTTGGTCAAGCCAACTCTCTCCATCTGCAGCATTTGCCCGTACTTCTCGTCGGGGGTCATTTGTGCGAGCAGACCGTTGGCGCGATCGAGGCACGCCTGGCTCGGGAAGGGTTCGGGGGGCTGCGTGCCGCCGGTGCCGCTGCCGCCGGTGCCGCTGCCGCCGGTGCCGCCACTGCCGCCGCTTCCGCCACCACCGGCCGTGGTCCCACCCTGTCCCGTCATGGTGCCGCCCGTGCCGCTTCCTCCGTTCCCTCCGGTGGTGCTGCCCCCAACCGCAGAACCACCGGTGCCGGACGTCGCGCCACCTTGGCCCACCATGGTTCCGCCGGTCATCGTCCCACCAGCCATCGTTCCACCGGTCATCGTTCCACCGGTCATGCTTCCGCCGGACTGGGTGGACGCGCCACCCGTGCCAGTCGTCCCACCTCCCGCGACGGTGCCAGTCTGCCCGCCGCTGCTTGCCCCCCCACTGCCGCCAGTGTCCGTGGTCCCACCCGAGCCACCACTGCCGCTTGCCCGCGAGCCGCTCGAGCACGCGCTTGCTAGCAACGCGACAAGACCGATTGCGACACCCGGACGGACAAGCAGCCGAACAACACGGAACGTCATGAAATCTCCTTGCTGGCGATAGCTAGTTTGCAGACACGCGGAGCGGGCTCAAGGGGAATCCTTTATTCTAGTCCACCGCGTGATCCTCGGAGATGGGAAGTTCCTTGCAGCGGACGCGCGCGTAGGAGGCTCAAGCGGCCATTTCTGCCTGGCGTTGACACTGCAGGCGATGGCGAAATGGCCGCCCTTTCCAGGAGCGCGCGAGTGGCGCCAAGTGATTGACGGCACGCCCCACTTGGGGTTATGTCGTGGGCGAATTTCTGGCCCGCTCTTGGAGGGTTCCGTGCATTCACACAACACTAGATTTTGGAAGACGCTTCTCGGTTCGCTCGTGATTTCTTGTCTCGCCTGCGGCGGCGGGGGAAGCGGCAGTGGCTCTCGCGATGACGGTGGCGGACTCGCCGACGGGGCTGGCGCGATCGACGTGGCCCCAACCTCTACGGATCTCGTTTCGTCTACCATCGACCAAGCGCCTGCAGGCATCGATCAAGCCGCCGCTACCGTGGACGAGGGACCGGCGCAGCCCGATGCCGGATCGGACTTGCCTGCCGCCGACACTCAGGTGATCCCGGACGTGCCCATGCAGACGGATTTGCCTGGCTCCCCGGACGTGCTGGTGACCACGGACCTGTCCGTGACCCCGGACTTGCCTCCGGCGCTGGATCTGTCTCCGGGGTTGGACTCGCCCCCGGCGCTGGACTCGGCCGCATTGCTGGATGTGTCCGTGACCCCGGACGTGTCGGCCAAGTTGGATTCCCCGCCCACGCTGGACACGTCAGCCGGAATCGATGCGACGGCCGCAGTTGACACCGTCCCGCAGATGTTGGCGCCCGACAAGCTGATCTACGCGCCGGGTGCCCAGCTCACCGCGACCTACAACAATGGCAGCACCGACACGACCGCCTGGATCGGAATCTTCCCGGTGGGGGCCGCCGACACGGCCTACAGGGATTGGGACTACACGAACGGTGCGACCTCGGGGACCATGGTCCTGAACGTGCCCGCGACTCCTGGAACCTACGAGCTGCGGATGTTTGCCGACAACGGCTACACGCGGATCGCGACCAGTACCCCCTTCACCGTCGAGTAGCCTCATGCCGCGGACCGGCCCGCCGGTTCCGCCTCATGCACTACTTCTTCGTCGTCAACACCGGTAGCTCGCCGCTCGACCCCGAGGAGGAAGGGCGTTTCGCGCTCGCTGATTTCGTCTCGCTCTCCCACTGTTCGCGCAGGCAGGCGTCGACGGCGGCGACCATGCTGCGGCGGTGGCGGCTCTTGGGCAGGAAAACGTTGGCGCCGGCGGCGATGGCCCGCTCGCGCGCTACCTGTGAGGTGCGGGACGACAGGACGACGATGGGCAGACCGCGCAAGGTGGGCTCGCGGCGGATGCGCGCGATCAGCTCATAGCCGTCGAGACGGGGCATCTCCAGCGCGGTCACCACAGCGTCGAAGCGGCGCTCGCCGAGCATCTCCCAGGCCTCCCAGCCATCCTCGGCCGGCACGGTCTGGTAGCCGGAGGACGCAAGCAACCGGGCCGCGACTTCGAGGGCCAAGCGCGAATCGTCGACCACCAGCACGCGTGGCTGACCTCGGCGTGCGGCCGCGGGGGGTAGGGCGGCGCTGTCGTAGGCGATATCGGCCAGCGCGCCCAGGTCGAGCACGAGCTGGGCCTTGCCAGCGCCCGAGGCGGTCACGCCGGCGTAGATGGGGATGAGGCCGATGAGCGGCCCTGGCGGTCGAACGACCACGGTACGCGGGCCGATGACCTTGTCGCAAGTGATGAGAAAGTTTCGGCCGGCGTAGCGCACGTGCAGGGCGGCGGCCCTGCGACCGGGCGGCAGCTCGATGCCGAGCAGAGGGTGCATCTTGAGGATGGGCACGTTGACCCCACCGATGGCGGGCAGCTCGCTGCTCGCGCTGCTGCCGCGAATGGCGCCGGCCAGCACGTTGTGGCCGATGGGAAGCACCTCGATCACGTGCGCCGCCGGCACGGCGTAGACCTGTCCGCCCATTTTGAAAAGCAATCCCTGGGTGATGGCGCCTGCCAGGGGCAGAGAGAGACGGAAGCGCGTGAATGCGCCGGCCTTGGTCTCGACCTTGACCTCGCCACCCAGGCGCGCGACCGCGCGCTGTACGATGTTCAGGCCCATACCTCGCCCGGCGAGCGCGTCGGATTGGGGGCGGGTGGAGAATCCCGGCTCGAAGATGGCGCCCACCAGCGCATCGTCGGCGGGCTCGACTTCCCCGCCCACCTGTCCCGATGAGCGCAGAGCACGTCGGATGGCCTCGCGATCGATGCCGCTGCCGTCGTCCTCGAAGGTCAGAAAGACGAAATCCGCTTCCTGGGAGGCCCGGATGGTGATGTGGCCGCGGGCAGGCTTGCCGCGCTCGCTGCGCACCTGCGGCAGCTCGATGCCATGGGCCATGGCGTTGCGCATGAGGTGCAAAAGAGGGTCCGCGAGTTGGTCCACGATGGCCTTGTCGAGCTCGATCTCGCTGCCCACGACCGTGAGGTCGGCCTGCCGGTGGCAGCTCCGTTCGAGCTCACGCAGGGCGGAGCCCAGGCGGGAGAAGGCCCATTCGAGCGGTACCAGGCGGGCGCGGCGAAGTTGCTCCTCGAGCTGCTCCGAGGTGCGACGCACGGAATCCGCGTCTTCGGAAAGCCTGCGCACGGTGCGATCGAGGAAGGAGAGGGCATCGGTGAATTCCACGTCGACTTCGCCGAGTCGGTCGAGCGACCGTCCGGTTTCGTCGTGCCTACCCGCAGCCGACAGCTCGGCGACGAGAGCGCCCTGCACCGCGCGCAGGCCGTGCCGGGTCGTCCCCAGGTCGCGCAACACGCTGTCCATCTCGTGTATCCGGCGATCGAGGCGGGTGCGCAGGATGACCAGGTCGCCCACGCTCTCGAGCATGGCATCGAGCCGCTCGACCTCCACGCGCAAGAAACCCTCGCCACCCGATCGCCGATCGCTCACGGCCCGGCGATCCGCGGTCCGGCGACGCTCGGCCGGTTCGCGTGCAAAGGCCGAAGCCTCCAGTAGTTCGCTGCTGCGGGACGCGGGGGCAACCAGGCGAGCGCTGCTCAACAAGGCTCGGATCTCGGCCACACCTTCGTCGATGCGCTCGAGAATGCCGAAGGTTGGCGCGAGCTCTCCCCGGCGGATCTCGGTGCACAGCTCCTCCAGTTCGTGCGCCGCGCGCGACACGGCATCGAAGCCGACGGATCCTGCCGAGCCCTTGAGCGTATGCAGATGGCGGAAAAGGACATCCACCACGTCGGGGGAGATATCGAGCGTCGTCTGCGATGCCTGCGAAAGAAGCTTCTGCGCCTCGATGATGTGGCCGAGGTACTTCTCCGCCTCCTCGAGGAAGAGACCGCGCAGCATCTCGGTCTCGCCCGCGTTCCACTCCTGGGAAGGGGCACCCCCGCTGCCTTCGCCGTCGTCGGATTTTCCCGCCATGGCGGATGGCTCTAACCTTCCGGGCCGTCAGGGGCCTTGCCCAGGGCGGCGAGCAAGTTGCGCAGGGCCTCGCCAAGCGGCGTGGAGGCGCCCGCCACGAGAGGTGCCAGCGGGGACAGCATGCGTGCCAGTTCCTGGCGGCGCTCGTGCAGGATGCGAGTGATCTCCGTTTCGCCTTGGCCGGCGAAGCGAAGCTGTGAGATGGCGCTCACCAGGGTCTTGCGCACGTCGGTGAGCATGTTGGCCTCGCCGCTGGCGCGGCTGGTGAGGGCCGTGAGTTGGTCGGCGATATTGCGTACGCTTTCGATGGCGCGCGTGGCGTCGCCCGTGGCGTTGGCGATGGTTTCGATGTAGGCGCCGATATCCTTCGTTGCCGATGCGGCGCGCTCGGCCATCTTGCGCACCTCCTCGGCCACCAGGCCGAAGCCTTTGCCCTGCGCACCGGCGCGCGAGGCCTCGATGGCGGCGTTGAGCGACAGGATGTTGGTTTCCGAGGTGACGTCGTCGAGCATCTCGACGATCTGGCCGATCTCTTCGGAGCGCGCCTCGAGTGCCTTTAGCTTGCGCGCGATTTCCGCCACGGCAGCCTGCTGTCGTGACATGCCCTCCGCGATCTCGGGCAAGCCGCTGCCCGTGGCCTCGGCGGCGATTGCGACACAGGTTGCCGCATACGAGATCTGTGCGGCACGCGCCTCCAGGCCAGCCAGCAGGGCGTTCACCCCTTTGGCCACTTCGCCAAGCGATCCGCCGCCCGATTTTGCACGCACGGTCAGGTCGCCTCGTTGGGCCGCCCGCAACGTGGTGAGGAGATCCTCGAGCTCTTTGTCTTCACTCATGATCCAACCGCCGTGCTGATGGCATCCTTGACGTAGTCGATGGTGCGTACGATATCGAGAAGCAGCGCCGGGCCGCTCGCGTCGAGCACCGTGGCCGCCAGAAACGGAGGGCGCGGCGGCGGGGTGCGACTGTGCTGCTCATCGATGGTGCCAATGTTCAGGATGCGATCGACGGCGAGCGCCGCGCGCACGGTTTCTCGTCCTGGGTCGTGCGACGTCTCGATGAGCAGCAACTTGTCTTTCGACGAACGGTACCCCGCGGCATCGGCGACGTCATCGCCGGAGGGGTGGAAGCACACCCCGAGATCGAGGACGGGAACGATGAGGCCCTGCATGGGGGCGATGCCCCGCACAACCGGCGGAGACAGGGGCACCGGGGTCACCCCGCGGATGGGCAGCACCTTGCGCACCACCGCCAGAGGCAGCGCACAACGCAGGCCGCGCAACTCGAAGAAGACCACGTCGAGTGGTGCGGGCGTCGGCATGGTTAGACCACCACCGGTGCGACACGACGCCTGATCAACTTGCTGCGTAAAAGGCGGAAGAGCACCTGGGTCACGTCGTACGATCCCATCTTCGAGATCTGGATGAGGTCGCGCACGGTGTTGCGGCCGTTGACCAGCTCGGCGATGGTCGCTTCTTCGCGCAAGAGCTGCCCGCGGGAGAACGTGGCCAGCTTGTCTTCGTTGCGCACGAAGGTCATGTCGAAGTCGCCGATTTCCTGCTCGATCACGCGCCACTCCTCCACCCGCCGCAGCCCCTCGAGAATGAGACCATCCACCGCAAGCTCGAGCGAGGCCTCGCGGGCGACCAGGGGCAACTCGTCGAGGGGGCGGAACGAGAAGCGACCGCTGCCCCAGCGCAGGCTTTCGAAAACCAGCGCCGCGGTTTGCTTGGCCATGGCCTTGCGCAAGTTGGCGGATGTCAGCAGCCCACGCGCGCAGAGATAGGCCCCGAGCAACTCGACGCCGCCTTCCTTCTTGCGATCCTCGAGGGCCCCGGCCAGGTCATCCTGCGACAAGTGCCCGCCACTTACCAGGAAGCGGCCGAGCAAGAACTCCTCGGCCACCCCGTGCGCGCCGGCGAATTCCACGCGGCCTTGTCCGAGGTGGATGTCCATCTGCGCGCGGCCTTGGGTCAGGTTGACCGTGCCGGTATAGCCACGATCCTGCAACAACAGCAGCACGTCGGCGATGGAGACGATGGCCAGGTCGCCGGCCAGGGCGGAGGAGGTCTCCGCCACGGGCCGCGCGGGGCTTTCGTCCTTGCCTTCCCCGGTCATCAGCGTGGTGATGTCGATGCGGCTGTCCGAATCGGCCTTGACCGGGCTCGCTTCCGGCGCTGTTGTCGCCTTTTCCACCGTGTGATTGACCACTGCCAGCAGGGCGTCGGGTGAGAACGGTTTGGAGATGATGTTCACGACGTTGGGGATGACGGCGAAGGCTTCGCTGATGTCCTCGCCCTTGGCGCTCATCACGATGACGGGAACGGACGCGAGGCTCACGTTGACCGAGATGGCGCGACACACGTCGTCGCCCTTCATATCCGGCAGCAGATAGTCGAGCAGGATGAGGTCGGGCCGGCGGGCCTGCGCGGCCTGCACGCCGTCTTCGCCGGTACGCGAAGTTTCGACATGGTAGCCGGCCTTGGTCAGCGACAGCTCGACGAGCTTGCAGATGGTCGGGCTGTCATCGACGACAAGTATGGTCTCTCCTGACATCGGCTGAGGCTTCCTTTCGCCCGGAGTGGCGGCCTAGTTTACAACGTTTCCCCGGCCGCCCGAGGATACTTTCGCGGGCGCGCGATGACCCCGCTCGGCGTCGACAGCGACTCGCGGCTTCATTTTCTGGCCCGGCCTACCGATTGAGAACCACGGGAGTTTTTCATATGGATGCTGCGACATGGTTACGCCAGATGGGTGGGCAAGCCGCTGCCCCAGACACGCGCACCCAAGTGACCGAGCTTTGTACGCACCTCGCCTCCCTGCCTTCCCTCGATGACTTGCTCTTCGAGGGCATGGAGAGCGTCGCCGCGTTCTTTGCGGCCGAGCGCGCCGCGATCTTCATTCCCGACCGCGAGAACCAGCTTCGCGCGGTGGCCTGGGTCGCCGATTCGGTGCGCGAATTGCGCCTGGCCAGCGACCCCGCCAATCTCCTCGGATGGGCCGCCACCGCGCCGGCGCCGGCCAGCATCCGCAACGTGTGGGACCTAGCCGAGTTGGTGCGCTTGCACCCGCGCCTGCGGCCCGACGAGCGTCTCGATCAGTGGCTCGGTGTGCGTCTGCGCGGCGTGCTGCTGGCTCCCCTGCGCGACGATACGCACGTCTTGGGTGTGCTGCTGATCGCCAACCGCAAGGACGAGTCGGGGGCCTTTTCGTCCCGGGATTTGGTCAACGCGGCCCAGGTGGCCGAGACCGTCACCTCGGCTGTCGCGCTCAGCCTTGGCCACAAGTCGGCGGCAGCTCCGGTCCCGGCCAAGTCCACGCCAACGCCCCCCGCGCAGAAATCCACTCCCACGCCGCTCGGCGGAAGATCCACGCCGACGCCGGTTGCCGTGAAGTCCACGCCCGCACCTCCAGGCGCCAAAGGCCCGAGCGCACCGGGGAAGACGCCAGCAACGGTGACTGAGGCATCGGCAGCCGGCGCTGCTCCAGGGACTGTCCAGAAGACCACTCCCAAACCCGCCGGGCGTGACCGCGGCAAGGACAAGCCCCGGGGCAAGTGGGACTATCTCGTCGATGCAGGCATCATCCTGCCGGACGTGCTGGAAAAATCCATCAGCTCGGCCCAGGACTCCAACACGGACGTCGGCCGCCACCTCATCGAGAAGATCGGCATCGCGCGGGCCGAGGTGGAAAAGGCCATCTCCCAGTATTACGGCGTTCCCTTTTACCGGTTCACCCCCAAGCAGACGATTCCCGAAGATCTCCGGCAGCGCCTGCGCGTCGAGTTCCTGCGCAAGATCGGCGCGGTGCCCATCGAGCGTCGGGGCCCCAAGCTCATCGTGGTCATCGACAACCCGCACGACATCGCGCGCGCCGACTCCTTGCGCTCGGTCGAGACCGATCGCGACGTCGTCCTCAACGTGGGCTTCCGCGACGAGATCCTGGCCTGCATCGAGATGTCGTACGGCATGCGCCCCGACGTCAATCTGCTGCTCAAGGAGCTATCTACCGACGAGAACACGGGCGCCATCGACGAGGTCAGTGACGACGACGCGGCGGAAGAAGAATCCGACAGCGCCATCATCAAGCTGGCCAACCAGATCATCATCGACGCCTACCAACGCGGCGCCTCCGATATTCACATCGAACCTTACGGCAAGGAGGACAACACCCGCATCCGCTTCCGCATCGATGGCGACTGCGTGAAGTACCAGGAGATCCCGGCGATGTTTCGTAGCTCGCTGGTGGCCAGATTCAAGATCATGGCCCGGCTCGACATTTCCGAGAAACGCAAACCCCAGGACGGCAAGATCAAGTTCCGCATGCGCGACCGGACCATCGAGCTCCGTGTCGCCACCTTGCCCACGGTGAATTCCAACGAGGACGTCGTGATGCGTATCCTGGCCGCGTCCAAGCCCATTCCCCTCGACGAGATGGGCATGAGCGAGCGCAACCTGCGCGAAATGCGGGGCCTCATCAACAAGCCCTACGGGCTCATCCTGTGCGTTGGGCCCACCGGGTCGGGTAAGACCACCACCCTGCACTCGGCTCTCGGTTCCATCAACACCACCGACATGAAGATCTGGACCGCCGAGGATCCCGTCGAAATCACGCAACCGGGGCTGCGCCAGGTGCAGGTCCAACCCAAGATCGGGTTCGACTTCGCGGCGGCCATGCGCTCGTTCTTGCGCGCCGATCCGGACGTCATCATGGTCGGCGAAATGCGCGACAAGGAAACCGCGAGCACGGGCGTCGAGGCGTCGCTCACCGGCCACCTGGTGTTCTCGACCCTGCACACCAACAGCGCGCCGGAGACCATCACCCGCCTGGTCGACATGGGCCTCGATCCCTTCAGCTTCGCCGATGCTCTGCTCGGCGTGCTGGCGCAGCGCTTGGCGCGCGGGATCTGCAAGAAGTGTCGCGAGCAATACACGCCCGATGCCACGGACATCGGCGAGATCGTCCAGGCCTTCGGTGAGGAGGAGGCAGCCAAGCGAGGGGTCGGCAGGTCGGATTTCAAGCTTTGGCGTTCCCCGGGCTGCGAGGCGTGCGGCAAGACCGGGCTCAAGGGACGTATCGCCGTGCACGAGTTGCTGGTCGCCGACGACGCCATCAAGCGGGCCATCGCCGCCAAGGCCGCTGTCGAAGAGGTGCGCAAGCTGGCAGTTGCGGGCGGCATGACCACCCTGCTTCAGGATGGCATCGAGAAGGCCATCGCCGGCAAGACCGATCTGAAGCAGGTCCTGGCGGTGTGCTTGCGGTAGGCCCGACTGTCAGCGGTCGACTCCTCCGCAGACCATCAGCGGGACTTTCTTTCGAGCAGACGGATCTGCAACCTGGACTGGCCCGCATTGGGGCCGCTCGGGAGAAGTTGGACGTAGTGGCGGTAGCACTTGAGCGCCAGGGATTTCCGGCCAAGCTCCCGATAGGACTCGGCCAGCCCGAACAGGGCCGTGCCGTTTCCGGGATTACCCGCGAGGGCTTTCTTGAAAAGCTCGATGGCCTCGGGAAATTGCCGGTGGCTGAATGCTGCGTAGCCCTGCGCGGCCAGCAACTGCGGGGACGCGTTCGCACCAGCGCTTCGGGCGGCCTTCGGGTGGCGAGATCCAGAGGCGGCGGCCGCCCGGCTCGCGCGTGACGCGGATCGACCAGCGGCGCGGGATCTCCTGTGCGGCGTCGAATGGCTTGCCTTGACTTCCGAATCGGCAGCGCTCTCGACCTCGGGAAGGCTCGGTTCTTCTTCTTCCTCCGGCGCGGCAACCGGCTCTACCACCGGCGGTGGCGGCAGGAGCTGGCTCGCCGTCGGCTCTCCCGGCGGAAGCATCGGCGATACTTCCTGTGGACGTGACCGGCAGTTGTGCAGAGCAATGCCGGCATAGGCCACCAGGGCAGCAACCAGCGTCATCAGCCCTAGCCTGATAGGAAGCGAGAAGCGCGCTCGCGGAGCGATCACGACCTTGGTTTCGGTGTGGTCCTCGACCTGTGGAAATGCGCCCTGGGCGAGCGACCCCGGGCTGCCTGCCTGGGCCCCTGCCGGGGGGGGCGGCGGCAAGATCATCGGGCCAGGCGTGTCCGCGCGGCGGGCACGCTCGGCGCTGTCGACGATATCGAAGAATGGAACGAGATCGGCAACCTCGCCGATTCGCTGCCAGAGCTTGCCATCGAGCGAGATGCGGTCCTCTCGGGTCACACGGCGCTCGATGATCCATCGATGGAGCGTAGCCAAATCTGGTGCGCGCAGGGACCGGCCATGTACGGTTTCGACGAGCCACTCGATGCCGTCCGACGCGGGCGTGGAGGTGACACCTTCGGCTGGGTCAACCGGCGGCAGGCGGCTTCCGATCACGATGAAATGCCCACAGTCGCGACACTGCACCGCGGCGCCGGGGCCGAGTGCAGTGGTGCTCTCCACCTTGCATTCGGTCTTACAGCGGTCGCAGCGAACTTCCATTAGGTCGAGCCTACTTCCTAGTTCTAACATCGTACCCCAGCAGGTACCCTTCGATTCCCGCGAAAATGTGAATGACCCGGCTGAGAGCCCTTACAGTGGGGGCCCTTCGCTCGGCCCCTTTTGGCCACCCTGCCCACTTGAAGCTTCGCCCGGCTTCGCCCCTGCTGCGAACCTCCCCCTGCGGCAAAGCCGGCGTTATTCCACGCGATCAGGCCAGGCGAAGGAAGACCAGAAACAGGGCCAATCCCACTACGAAACCCGAGGCCGCCAGGGCCGCCGGGACACGCCGGAGGCCGAGGCTTCCGTCAAGCCCCTGGCGAAAGAACGCCACGGTGCTTGTTACCCACATGACCAGTCCGAGCAGCGCCAGCAAGACCATGGCTGTTCTCGGTCCGGGCCGCTCGGCAAGACGTGCCGCGTGCCAGTTCGTCCTGGCCTCGAAGTTGGCCGCCCCCGTGCCTGGCTCGCTGGCCGCCAGCAATCTCGCCAACCTACGCTCCAGCTCGGGCAGGCGACTGGCGTACGGTGTGTAGAACGAGCGCGTGCCGAGCAGAATCGCACGCTCTGCTTCGAACGCCGCGCGGGCGGTGGCGTAGTCGCCCTGGGTGACGGAAGCCACGGCCACCGCATCCAGCTGATCGAGAGCGCGGGCCGTGTAGGGACTGCCTGGCACGTACAGTCGACCGGCGTCGAGGTAGTGGCGGATGGCCTGCGCCGTCTCCCCACGCTGTTCCGCAGTAGCTCCGCTCTGATACGCCGCGCGGGCGTCGAGGAGTAGGCGCACCACCACGATGCCGAGGGCCAAGAGGACGCCGGCAAGCGCGATGGCGAATTGCCGTCGCCGTCCGAGCATCAGACGAAATCCCTCTTGCGGAAGATCAGCATGGCCAGGATCAGCACGACGATGGAATAGGCCACGCCATAGCCCGTGGCCGAGAGGATGTAGTCCGGGCCGACGAAATGGCGGTGCACGGAAACCTCCTCGGCTCCGATGATGGCGCCGGATGGGTAGAAGAGGTGCATGTTCGGGATCAGATTGCAGGCGAAGTCGAGAACGGCCTTGGCGCCGGGACCGGCCTTTTCGCCCAGCGCTCGAATGTCGGGGACCGAGCGGCCGACCACGAAGCAGCCGAGGGCGAAAAAGCCGGACAGGAAGGGACTTGAGAATGCCGAGAAGAACACGGCGATGGAGGTCACCAGCATGACGTTGACGAAGAGCAGCCACACCGCCTTGGCGGTCGGGACGTCGAAGCTCGCACCCTCGGCGGCCAGCACGACCGCCAGCACGATGCCCATGACCACCATCTGTACCGCGAGGGTCAGCAGCATACCCAGCCACTTGCCGAGCACGAACTCCCAGCGCCACAGCGGCTTGGGCAGGATGGTGTAAACGGTCTTGAGGTCCAGCTCCTTGTACAGCAGGTTCACGCCCACGAAGATCGCGATGATGACCCCGAAGAGGTCGATGCCGAAGAGGCCGACGTCGCGGATGGTGCGAACCTCTTCGTGCAAGGTCAGGTTGCCGATGGCCAGCGCCGAAAGAATGATCAAGATCGCGAAGAAGAGCAGGCTGTACAGGATCTTGTTGCGAACGGCTTCGCGGAAGGTGTTCCACGCGATGGCGATGACGCGACTCATGGCGCCCCCTTTTCCGACGCCTGGCGCACGAAGAGATCTTCGAGCGACTCACGGCGCGGCGTGACCGACAGGATGCTCGACTTGGCGGCGAGCGCGGCGGTGAGAAATGCGTCCACGTCCGTACCCTCGGGCAATTCGACCAGCATGCCGTCCGGGGTCTGTCGCACCTTGCCTCCCTCGGGCAGTTGCGGGATGTGGCCCACGTCCTTCCGCAGGCACACCTCGGTGGAGAGCAGGCGCGCGGTGAGCAGCTCCGAGAGCGGACCCACGCTGCGGATGCGGCCAGCGAAGATCATGGCCACGCGGTCGCAGGTCATCTCCACGTCGGGCAGGATGTGCGTCGAGTACAGCACGGTGCGCCCCTCGCGCTTGAGCTCGAGCATGAGGTCGCGGATCTCCTTGCGGCCGATGGGATCGAGCCCGGTCATGGGCTCGTCGAGAACCACCAACTCGGGATCGCCCATCAACGCCTGTGCGATGCCGATGCGCTGGAGCATGCCCTTGGAGAACTTGCGCAGGGGCCGGCCGCGCGCGTGGTCGAGGCCGACGCGCGTGATGAGCTTGGCGGCGCGCTCGCGCCGCAGACGCCGGGGCACGTCGAATAGCGAGCCGACCAGATCGAGAAACTCCTCGGGTGCGAGGTATTCGTAGAAGTAGGGGCTTTCGGGCAGGTAGCCCAGCTTGCGCTTGGCCTCCCGGTTGGGCACCGCGCGGCCAAGCACCTCCGCCCGTCCCCTCGAGGGGAAGACCAGGCCCATCAGCATCTTGAGCGTGGTGGTCTTGCCCGAACCGTTGGGGCCGAGGTAGCCGAAGATCTCGCCGCGCCGGACGTCGAAGCTGGCCTCCCTGACCGCCTCGACCCGCTTGCGCAGAAACCCGAGGTGGAAGGTCTTGGCCAGACCGTCGGCGCGCAGGACAGTTTCGTTCGCGGGGCTATCCATCGAGATGTCTCCGATACCAGTAGATGGTGCGCAGCAGTCCTTCCTCGAGGTCGACCTTGGGGGCGTAGTGCAAAAGCTCCCTGGCCTTGTCGATGTTGGGAATGCGCAGTTCCACGTCGGCCTGGTTCCACGGAACGTGCTCGAGGTGCGACGAGCTGGATGCCAGGCGGATGATTTCCTTGGCCAGGCTGTGGATGGTGAGCGTGGAGCGCGGGTTGCCGATGTTGAAGGCGTGCCCGACGGCCTCGTCGCGTTCGAGCGCGAGCATGATGCCGTCCACGATGTCGTCGACGTAGCACCAGGCCCGGATCTGCGCCCCTTCGTTGTGCACGCTGAGCGGCTGCCCGCGCAAGGCGCGCACGATGAAGTGGTGGACCGCGCCCTCGCCGACCTGGCGCGGACCGTAGATATTGAAGGGCCGGATGGACACCGTGGGCAGCTTGTGCTGCTTCCAGTAGTTCATGGCCAGGTGCTCGGTGGCGAGCTTGGCCACGGCGTAGGTCCAGCGCGCTTCCCCGACGGCACCCAGGGTGGTGGCGTCCCACTCGGTGACGTTGTAGGCGTAGCGGCCGAACACCTCGCTGGTGGAGAAATCGATGAGGCGCTTGACACCGCCTTGCGCCTGCGCCGCCTCCAGCACGTTCATGGTGCCGAGCAGCGACACCCGCATGGTGAGCACGGGGTTGCCGAGCACGGTGTCCACGCCGGCGATGGAGGCGAGGTGGATCACGGCATCGCAGCCCGCCATGGCGCTCTTCATCGCCGTCATGTCGAGTACGTCGCCCTTCACGGTCTTGACGTGACTGTGTTTATCGAGCCCGGCCGGCCCGAGGGCGTTGCGCCGAAAGGTGTCGAGCACGACGATCTCGTTGTCCGTGGCCAGACGCTCGACGAGGTGCGAGCCGATGAACCCCGCACCTCCGGTCAGCAGAATGCGCCGTCCGGAAACCTTGGGAACCGCAAAAGAAGTTTCGCTCATGGGGGGCAGTCGCCGTATCATAACCGAACTGGAACTCGATGCCTGGTAGGAACGGGCCAAGACCCCGACAGCGACGCGCCGGCGTCCTGATTCCGTTGTTTTCGGTGCGCACGAAGACGGGATGGGGGCTGGGCGAGATCCCGGACGTGGTGCCTTTGGCCAGGTGGGCAGCGCAGTCGGGGATCCGGGTGGTGCAGATGCTGCCGGTATGCGCGGTGAGCGGCGGGGAAAACAGCCCATACGCGGCGGCCACGGCCTTCGCCATCGATCCGGTGTACCTGGGCCTTGATACGTGCGAGGACTTCGCTGCCGCAGGTGGGCCGGCGGCCTTGTCAGAAGAGGACCAGCGGCTGCTCGAGGAAGTCGTCGCGGCGCCGGCCGTGCCCTGGAGCCGTTTGCGTCCGCTCAAGGAGCGCGCCATGCGCCTGGCCTTCGCCCAATTCCGCAAGAACGATCTGTCGCGGCGGACTCGACGAGCGCGTCAGCTCGCCGCCTTCCGCGAGGAGAACCGCGACTGGATCGATGACTGGGCCCTGTTCGCGGTGCTGCACGCCAGGTTCGGCAAACACTGGAGGCAATGGCCCAGGGATCTGGCCGATCGTCGGCCGGCCGCGCTGACCCGCGCCAGCAACGAGCACGCGGAAGACATCCAGTACGCGACCTGGCAGCAGTGGCAACTCGACGAGCAGTGGCGAACCGCGCGCGCGCAGGCAGCCGTGCACGGAGTGGACCTCATGGGTGATCTGCCGTTCGTCGTGGCCGAGGATTCGGCCGACGTGTGGAAGGAGCGCAAGCTCTTCCGTGCGGGGCTGCGCGTGGGCGCGCCGCCCGACGGTTTTTCTCCCGAAGGCCAGGACTGGGGCTTGCCCCTTTACGATTGGAAGGCGATGGAGCAGACCGACTTCGCCTGGATGCGCCGCCGGGCCGAGCGCTCAGGAAGGTTGTTTGGCCTCTATCGCGTGGACCACGTCATCGGCATGTATCGCACCTACTTCCGATCCGCCGATGGACGCAGGTCCGGGTTCTCGCCCTCGGACGAGGAGGACCAGATCCGGCTCGGTGAGACCTTGATCTCGATGATGGACGAATACGGCGAGGTGATCGCCGAGGACCTCGG